>ENA-OQDM01000442-OQDM01000442.1-human-gut-metagenome-genome-assembly--contig:-NODE-442-length-24679-cov-1.252607_pt1 | contig 24679 bp, 27 predicted proteins | sample MGYA00242772_ERZ504605 | MGnify/ENA primary metagenome ERZ504605 (study PRJEB26092, sample SAMD00036348) | human gut metagenome | host: Homo sapiens | study: EMG produced TPA metagenomics assembly of... | reverse complement strand
CGCACGAAAGCTACGTGGGATGATGTGGTATTCGACCATAAGGTAATGGTACGTTTAAGTCGTATGGTGGTGCCGGTGGTGATATATTGCTTTGTACCCGTAGTTTTTGCCGATACGAATGGAAGTACGGTCGATTTTGTCCGACGAATCAGTTTTGTATTTATCGTTCTTGCTTTTCTGGCTTTTGTTCATGCTTTTTTAAGGGCTGTTTATAGTGTCTATAGTGACAAAGAAGCCTTCCGAGACCGTCCTTTGAAGAGTTTGTTGCAGACGCTTCAAGTGGTGGCTTGGTTCGTGGGCGGTATCATCATACTTAGCGAACTGATAGACAAGGATCCCGTTTCGCTGTTGGCGGGATTAGGTGCTTCGGCTGCTGTTTTGATGTTGATTTTTAAAGACACCATTATGGGATTCGTCAGCGGAGTACAGTTGTCGGCCAACGATATGCTGAAAGTGGGAGATTGGATAAAAGTGCCCAAATATGATGCCGACGGGGTCGTGACGGAAGTGACGCTGAACACCGTGAAAGTCCGTAATTGGGACAATACAGTGACCACGGTGCCGCCATACGTTTTAGTCAGTGATTCGTTTCAGAATTGGAATGCGATGCGCGAAAGCGGCGGACGTCGTATCAAACGGTCTGTCAATATAGATATGAGCAGTGTGAAGTTTTGTACGCCGGAGATGTTGGAACGTTTTCGCAAGATAAGTTTGCTGAAAGACTATATAGAAAGGAAAGAACAGGACTTGCAGGATTATAATGCGGTTCATTCCATCGACGATACCGTAAAGGTCAATGGCCGCCGCCAGACCAATCTGGGCGTGTTCCGGGCTTATTTGACGGCATACTTGCGAAGCTTGCCTTATACCAATCAGGAACTGCATTGCATGGTCCGTCATTTGCAGCCGACGGACAGGGGAATTCCTGTGGAACTGTATTTCTTTTCGACGGTGAAAGATTGGATTCCTTATGAAGAAATCCAGGCCGATGTATTCGACCATGTGTTGGCAGTGATTCCGGAGTTCGACTTGCGGGTGTTTCAATCACCTTCGGGAGCGGATGTGCAACGCATGGCGTGGCAAGAGAAGAATTGATTTAACTTATAAATATTCATTATTAAATACAGAAGGATGGAAACAGTATATTTGTTTTTTGCCGAAGGTTCGGAAGAAGTGGAAGCTTTGGCTGTGGTAGATATTTTGCGTCGTGCAGGAGTGGAAACCCGTATCGTTTCGGTGACGGGCGACAAGATGGTGACCGGTGCACATGGAATCCGCGTGGAGGCCGATATGTTGATGGAAGAAGTTGATTTTTCCAAGGCCGCTATGTTGGTATTGCCTGGCGGGCTGCCCGGTTCATACAATCTGGCCGGACACGAAGGTTTGGCCGAAGGTATCATGCAGCAGTATAAGGCTGGCAAACCGCTGGCGGCTATTTGTGCGGCTCCTTTGGTCTACGGCCGTATGGGATTGCTGAAAGGACTGAAGGCGACTTGCTATCCCGGATTTGAAGAGAACTTGGAAGGAGCTTCTTATACAGGCAGCCTTGTGGAGGAGGACGGCTTGTTCATTACCGGAAAAGGGCCGGCTGCCGTGTTTGAATTCGGTTATGCCATCGTGGCCAAGCTGGCCGGTAAGGACAAGGCGGAAGCCGTGAGAAACGGAATGTTGTACAAGAGGTGGCTCGATGAAGAAATATGCGATCGTAGTGGCCGGAGGGAAAGGACTGCGTATGGGGGGGCGAAATTCCCAAGCAGTTCATTCCGGTCCAAGGTCGACCGGTGTTGATGCGGACGTTGGATGCGTTTCATGCCTATGACGAAAGTGTGGAACTGATTGTGGTATTGCCGGTTGCACAGCAGGACTATTGGAAAGAATTGTGTCGTGAATATGACTTCCGCATTCCTTATCGTTTGGCCGACGGAGGAGAGACGCGCTTTCATTCCGTGGCCAACGGTTTGGCAGAGGTGCCGGATGGGGAAACGGATGCTTTGGTGGCCGTGCACGACGGTGTGCGTCCTTTTGTGTCTCGTGAGGTCATAGCGGCATGTTATGAATCAGCTTTCCGGGAACGTGCCGCCATACCTGTTGCCGAAGTCGTGGAGACACTGCGTTGTCTGAAATCCAATGAGACGGAGGGAGACAGTGTAACCGTAGACCGTGCACAATATCGTTTGGTGCAGACCCCGCAGACTTTTCGGGCTGATGTGCTGAAAGCCGCTTACCGGCAAGAGTACCGTCCGTTTTTCACTGACGATGCTTCTGTGGTGGAAGCTATGGGAGTTCCGGTGTCGCTGGTGCCGGGCAACCGTGAGAATATAAAGATAACCACACCTTTCGATTTAAAGATAGCCGAAGCTCTTTTATCCGATTGACCGATGATAGACCTTGAATGTCAAGATATCAAGTTCCTGCCGGGAGTGGGACCGCAGCGTGCCAAACTACTCGGAGATGAGTTGCAAATCCGTACTTTGCATGATTTGTTGTACACCTTTCCTTATAAACATATAGACCGTACGCGGCTTTATTATATCCATGAGTTGACGGCCGATATGCCCTACGTACAGATTCGCGGCCAGATATTGAGCTTTGATACGGAGGGAGAGGGGCGGAAACGGCGTTTGGTGGCTCATTTCACCGATGGGCAGGGAGTTGTGGACTTGATTTGGTTCAATGGCATAAAATACGTTTTGTCTGCCTACAAGACGCGGACGGATTATATCGTGTTCGGGCGGCCGAGTGTTTTCAACGGACGAATCAACATCGCTCATCCTGATGTGGACAAGGCCGATGAATTGCGTTTGAACACCATGGGACTTCAGCCTTATTACACGACCACGGACAAGATGAAACGGGCCGGACTGAATTCCCGTTCCATAGAACATTTTACGGCGACTTTGTTTGAACGTTTGGATGCCGGAATTCCGGAAACCTTGCCACCTTATTTAGTAAGTTCGTTGAATCTGGTGTCTTTGGATGAAGCGCTCCGGCATGTGCATTATCCGACTTCTGCGGAAGATTTACGGAAGGCGCAATTCCGTTTGAAGTTCGAAGAGCTTTTCTATATTCAGTTGAATATAATAAAGTATGCGCGTGAGCGTCGTCAGAAATACCGTGGTTATGTGTTTGTCCGTGTAGGCGAGCTGTTTCATACGTTTTATGAAAAGAATCTGCCGTTTGAGCTGACCGGAGCGCAGAAAAGAGTCATTCGTGAGATTCGTCAGGATATGGGGAGCGGGCGGCAAATGAACCGTTTGTTGCAAGGCGATGTAGGCAGCGGGAAGACACTGGTGGCTTTGATGAGCATCTTGATTGCATTGGACAATGGTTTTCAGGCTTGTATCATGGCGCCTACCGAGATTCTGGCGGAGCAGCATTATGTGACTTTCCAGAACTTGTTGTTCGGGATGCCCGTAAGGGTGGAACTGCTGACGGGGACGGTGAAAGGAAAGCGGCGACAGGCTGTTTTGGACGGATTGAAAGACGGCGAGGTACGGATTTTAGTCGGGACGCATGCCGTGTTGGAAGACACGGTGCTTTTTAAGTCTTTGGGCATGGTCGTGATAGACGAGCAGCATCGTTTCGGTGTGGCTCAGCGCGCCCGTTTGTGGACTAAAAACAGCAATCCTCCTCATGTGTTGGTGATGACGGCCACGCCGATACCCCGTACCTTGGCCATGACCTTATATGGCGACCTCGATGTGTCGGTTATCGACGAGCTGCCTCCCGGGCGCAAGCCGATTCAGACGATTCACCAGTTTGACAACCGTCGGGAGAGCCTGTACAGGGGATTGCGTTCGCAGTTGAACGAGGGGCGGCAGGCATACGTGGTGTACCCATTGATTAAGGAAAGCGAGAAGATGGACATCAAGAACCTTGAAGAGGGGTATGAGCAGTTGTGCCGCGATTTGCCGGAATATAAGATAAGCCGGGTGCATGGTAAAATGAAAGCTGCAGAGAAGGAGGCCGAGATGCAGGACTTCATTTCAGGGAAGACCCAGATATTGGTGGCGACCACTGTGATAGAGGTCGGAGTGAACGTGCCGAACGCTTCGGTCATGGTGATAGAGAATGCCGAACGTTTTGGGCTGGCGCAGTTGCACCAGTTACGTGGACGGGTGGGGCGTGGAGCCGACCAGTCCTATTGCATTTTGGTCACCAAATACCAGCTTTCGGCAGATACCCGCAAGCGTATTCAAATCATGACGGAGACGAACGACGGGTTTGAAATAGCCGAAGCGGATTTGAAGTTGCGCGGTCCGGGCGATTTGGAAGGTACGCAGCAAAGCGGGGTTTCGTTTACGTTGAGGCTGGCCAATTTGGCACGTGACGGACAAGTACTGCAGTTGGCGCGGGAAACGGCCGAAAAAAGTGTTGGACGACGACCCGCATTGCGCTGCTTCAAAGAATGATATTCTATGGAGACAGTTAAATAAATTAAGAGATAGGACGGTGAATTGGGGGGGTGATTTCTTGAAAAAACGGCCTTTTGAGGAAAAATACTGTTAATTTTCTTGGGCTTTTGTTATGGAAAGATTATCTTTGCCGCTGTTAGTGTTTAGAATACGCTAATTAATATGTTTAATTCAAAAAGTCTATATTCATGGAGAAAACCTTGGTCTTGTTAAAACCTTGTACATTACAGAGAGGGCTTGTAGGAGAAGTTATCAACCGTTTCGAGAAGAGAGGACTGAGGTTGGCCGGAATGAAAATGATGCAATTGACAGATGCGATATTGGATGAACATTATGCTCATTTGCGCGAGAAATCATTCTTTCGGATTTTAAAGGATTCCATGATGTCAACTCCCGTGATTGCATGTTGCTTCGAGGTATTGAGGCCGTAAATGTGGTGCGGGCGATGGCAGGGGCTACAAATGGCAGGAATGCCCTTCCGGGCACGATTCGCGGCGACTATTGTATGAGTAACCAACAAAATATCGTCCACACGTCCGATTCATTAGAGAATGCGAAAATAGAATTGGCGCGTTTTTTCAAGCTGGAGGAGATTTTTGAGTATGAATCTTCCAACTTGGGTTATTTGTATGCTTTAGACGAATTATAAAATAAGATAAGCGAACTTTATAATAATAATTAAATGTTTTTTAACTTCAGAAGACTTAAGACAGGAGCGGTCGTTGTGTTGGCCATGTTGAGTATGCCGGTTGCAGGGCAGGACTTGTTGGCTCGCCAAGCACCGATCGACAAAAAGATGAGAGCTGTGGATTCGGTTGCCTTGCAACGTTTGATTGGTGACGAACAGCTTGAAAATCCCGCGTTTGGTCTTTATCCCGATTGGAACAACCAATATGCCCATCGTTATGATGTAGAATTGCCGGAAGAATACAAGATAGACTTGCGGCATTTCTGCATGCCGACGCCGAGCACGAGAATTACTTCTAATTACGGTTATCGTGCAAGTTTTCGTCGTCAGCATAAAGGGCTTGACATCAAGGTGTACATTGGGGATACCATACGTTCGGCGTTTAGTGGAAAAGTACGTATCGTGGATTACGAAAGAAAAGGTTACGGTAACTATGTCGTAATTCGTCATCCGAACGGACTTGAAACCATTTACGGGCATTTGTCCAAGCACCTTGTGCGTGAGAACCAAGTTGTAAAGGCTGGCGAACCCATCGGTTTGGGAGGCAATACCGGGCGTTCAACAGGCTCTCATTTGCATTTTGAAACGCGTTTCTTGGGACAGGCTATCAATCCGGCCGAAATGTTCGATTTCGTAGCGCAAGATGTGACAGGAGACTATTATATCTTCCGCTCCAATAAGAGCAAGGGGCAGACCGAGGTGGCTAAGAATACGGCGAGTGCTCGTCCGAAGCGACTGCTAAGCCCCGTTCTAAAGTGCATCGCGTGAAATCGGGTGAGAATCTTTCCGTAATAGCATCGAAATATGGTACGACGGTTGCTAAGTTATGCAAGTTGAATGGAATATCCCGTAAGACTATGCTTCGTCCGGGGCAAATCATCAAATATTCATAAGCATAAGTTTGTAGTTACAATAAGGGAGATGTTTCCGTACGGTCGGGAGCATCTCTTTTTTGCTATTTATCAGGGAGAAAGGACGTCTGTGGCAAGCGGGTTTCCAATCTCCTGAGAATGATTTTTCAATCTCCTGCAAACGATTTTTCGTTCTGCTGTGAATGATTTTTCATTCTGCTGCGAATGATTTTCCACCTTGAGCCGTGCGAAGAGTCAGGTGTTGTGGGGAGTGTGCAGGTTCGCCCTGCTTACAATATGAAAAATGCAGGAATAGGTTCGCATCTTTCAGACTTCTTCTGTTTCAGTTACTTATGGTGAACTTTCTTATTCGGCAGCCTTCACCTTGTTTTCACCGTTAGCCTTCTTTCTTCTTCGGAAGGATTTGATGTACAATGTGTTATGGTGAAAGAACATGAAAAGGTCGTCCCCGCTCGCGTATTCTACGGTCTCTTTTTGTTTTATTCGATGATTTGTACTACCTTTGCACATTGCATGTTGTGGTATGCCTAAACGGTAAAATATGGATACACAAGGACAATTTGAGCAAATAATGAAGGAGTGTCGGGAACTGTTCGCCAAAAAGTTGCATGATTACGGTGCGGCGTGGCGTATCATGCGTCCGGCTTCGGTGACAGATCAGATATTTATTAAGGCCAATCGTATCCGTAGTTTGGAGGTGAAAGGGGTCTCGTTGGTCGGTGAGGGCATTCGCCCGGAATTCATGGCTATCGTGAATTACAGTATTGTCGGCCTGATACAATTGGAGCTGGGCTATGCCGACGCGGAAGACATGACGGCTGAACGTGCCTTGGAATATTACGATAAATACGCGGGGCTTTCGCTCGCTTTGATTGTTGAAGAAAAACCACGATTACGATGAGGCTTGGCGCGGCATGCGCATCAGTTCTTATACAGACCTTATCTTGATGAAGCTTTACCGGACCAAGCAGATTGAGGCTTTGGCGGGGCAGACTTTGGTGTCGGAGGGAGTGGATGCCAACTACATGGACATGATGAATTATGCCGTATTCGGGCTGATAAAATTGACGTTCGGTGAATAGATTGGGATATAAATTACGTTGGGTTGCCGTGAATGTCAGCCGTTTGTTGCTGGCTGTGACTTTCGTCTTCTCCGGATTGGTGAAAGTGATTGACCCGCGTGGTACCCAATACAAATTCGATGACTATTTTCAGGCATTCGGTTGGTCGGAATGGATTCCCGGCTTTTGCCGCTCTGGCTGGCTGTCCTTTTGGCGGTTTTTGAATTTTGTATTAGGGATATATCTGTTCTTTGGGATACGTCGGCGTACGACTTCCGGTTTTTTTGCTGTTCATGAGTGTGATGACGCCTCTGACGTTTTATCTGGCTTTGGCCGATCCTGTGTCGGATTGCGGATGTTTCGGAGATGCCGTGTCGTTGACGAACTGGGAGACGTTCGGCAAGAATGTCGTGCTGTTGGGTTTGTCCGTGCTCGTTTTTCGTTACCGTCGGTTGATGGTGCGCTTTGTTTCCGAACGCAACCAGTGGATGATTTCTCTCTATTCTATCTTTTTTGCCTTTGTTCTGGCGGGTTTCTGTATCTATTATCTTCCGGTTTTCGATTTCCGTCCTTATCATATCGGAGTAAATCTTCCCCGATCGATGGTGGTTCCGGAAGGAGAGGAGGAGCCGGAGTATCTTACGACATTCGTACTTGAAAAGGATGGAGTAAAGAAAGAATTCACTACGGAAGATTATCCTGAGGACACGGCCTGGCATTTTGTGGAGAGCCGGACGGTGTTGGTGAAAGAAGGATATGTGCCCCCCGTACATGATTTTTCGATTATGACGTGGCCTGATGGAGAGGATATCACGGAGCAGGTTTGTCAGACAAAGGATATACTTTCTTATTAATCTCTCCTTATCTGGAGTTTGCGGACGACAGCAATATAGACCGTATCAATGAACTTTATGACTATTGCGGCGAACATGGGTGATGCCTTTTATTGTCTGACGGCATCCGGTGATGACGTGATTGGGCGATGGCAGGACCTGACGGGGGCGGATTATCCTTTTGGCATAACGGATGAAATCACGTTGAAAACCATTGTGCGCTCCAATCCCGGGCTGGTATTGTTGAAAGAGGGTACAGTGTATAACAAATGGAGTTGTAATAACCTTCCGAAAGAAGAGGACCTGAATGTGCCGTTGGAAGACGGTGAATTGGGGCGTTTGCAGTCGGCATCGCGGATGATGACGACGTTGCGTGTCGTCCTGTGGTTCCTTGTCCCCCTGTTTGTGCTGGTGTTTGCCGACCGGATATGGGTGGGGAGTAAGATGTACAGACGAATGAAACATAAAAATAGAATTATCAACCTTTTAAAAAGAAAAGAAATGAGAAAGAAAATTGTTGCAGGTAACTGGAAGATGAACCTGAATTTGCAGGAAGGTGTAGCTTTGGCTACTGAGTTGAATGCGGCTTTGGCTGCCGACAAACCGAATTGTGATGTAGTCATCTGTACGCCGTTCATCCACTTGGCTTCCGTAGCCGCTGTATTGGATGCCCAGACTATTGGTTTGGGTGCAGAGAACTGTGCAGACAAGGAAAAAGGCGCATACACTGGCGAGGTGTCTGCCGAGATGGTAAAATCTACCGGTGCGCAGTATGTCATTCTGGGACATTCGGAGCGTCGTGCTTACTACGGCGAGACTGCCGAAATCCTGAAAGAGAAGGTAAACTTGGCTTTGGCAAACGGCCTGAAGGTTATCTTCTGTATCGGTGAGGTTTTGGAAGAGCGCGAGGCTGACAAGCAGAACGAAGTGGTGAAGGCACAGTTGGCCGGTTCTTTGTTCGATTTGACGGCAGAACAGTTCTCCAACATCATTCTGGCATACGAACCGGTGTGGGCTATCGGCACGGGAAAGACGGCTACGGCTGAGCAGGCAGAAGAGATGCATGCTTTCATCCGTACGACCATTGCCGAGAAGTTCGGTGCAGAGGCTGCCGAGAATGTTTCCATCCTTTATGGCGGAAGCTGCAAGCCTTCGAACGCAAAAGAGATTTTTGCAAAGCCCGATGTAGACGGTGGTTTGATTGGCGGTGCCGCTTTGAAGTGCGCAGACTTCAAGGGTATCATCGACGCTTGGAAAGCTTAATCGGAGTAGATAAACGGAGTCATTCCGAGGGCGTCTTCGTGTCTCGGAATGGCTCTCTTTTATGGTTTTATATTCAAATGACTATATGATGAAAAGACTCTTCTTATCGTTGTTTTGGTGTGCCGTAAGTTGGCTTCAGGTTTCAGCACAACAGAAGTTTGTGGACAAGCTGGTGAAGCCTGTGAACGGGCAAGGGACGGTACGTGTGATTCAGGATGCCGAGATTACTCGGATGGTAAATGGCGGAGGGGCAGAGAAGGAATCTTCTGCTTCGCTTGCAGATTCCGGACGTACATCCCAGTCGATAACGGAGAGCGGCAATTCATCTGTAGGCACTAAGCCCGTACGTAAGATGAAGGCCAACGGTTATCGGATTCAGGTTTATGCCGGAGGAAATTCCAGAAACGGCTCGTCAGGAGGCACAACGGATGGCTGGAAAGGTGAAGAGCTACTTCAGCGACATGGCTACTTATACGCATTTTCAGAGTCCGCGTTGGATTTGCAGGGTGGGTGATTTCCGGACGTACGAGGAAGCTAATCAGGCTTTGCACGAATTGCGCGCCACTAAGCAATTCGATGAGGCGTTGATTGTAAAATCTGTAATTCAAATACCTTATTAAGCGGATGGAACGTCAGGTTTATAACGAAACGGTACAGCGGGAATTAGAAACCCACTATAAGGCTGTTTTGGCTTTGTTGGGGGAAGATACCGAACGTGAAGGATTGCAAAAGACGCCTTATAGGGTGGCTAAGGCGATGCAAACGTTGACGCGGGGATACGCCGAAGACCCGAAAGAAATTCTGAATTCGGCCAAGTTCAAGGAAGACTACCGCCACATGGTGATAGTGAAAGACATTGATTTCTTTTCGTTGTGCGAACATCACATGTTGCCTTTTTACGGGAAAGCACATGTAGCTTATATACCTAATGGATATATTACGGGTTTGAGCAAGATCGCCCGTGTGGTGGACTGCTTTTCCCATCGTCTTCAGGTACAGGAAAGGATGACGCTGCAGATTCGGGATTGCATACAAGAGGCGTTGGATCCGTTGGGCGTGATGGTTGTAGTGGAAGCCCGGCACATGTGTATGCAGATGCGTGGAGTGGAAAAGCAAAACTCGGTGACTACGACCAGTGATTTTACGGGAGCGTTCAATCAGGCCAAGACGCGGGAGGAGTTTCTCAACCTTATTCATCGAGATTCTCTATAACAATCCGTAAAATTAAGAATAAATAGCTGACATGATGATGAAATCAGATGTTTTGGCACTGTAGTTGTAGTTTACTATAATAAAGTGAAGTTGTTTAATTTTTAATATATACGAATATGATTTCAGACAAATTGCAGAAAGCTATTAACGAACAAATCGTGGCCGAGATGTGGTCGGCTAACTTGTATTTATCCATGTCTTTCTATTTGCAGAGAGAAGGTTACGACGGCTGTGCCACATGGATGAAGAAACAGTCTCAGGAAGAATTGGAGCACGCTTACGATATGGCGAATTACGTCATCAAACGTGGCGGAGTGGCTAAGGTAGACAAGATAGATGTGGTTCCACAGGAGTGGAACGGCGTACTGGGTGTTTTTGAGAATGTGTACGAGCATGAATGCCAAGTATCCAAGCTGATTGAAAATGTTGTGAAAGTGGCTTCCGAAGAGAAAGACATGGCTTCTCAGGATTTCTTGTGGGGATATGTGCGCGAACAAGTGGAAGAAGAAGCTACGGCGCAAGGTATTTTGGAAAAAATCCGTAAAGCCGACAAGGCTGCTTTGTTGTTCATTGACGATAAGTTAGGACAGCGGGTATAATAAAGTTTTCAGACAAGGCGTCTCTCTCCGAGGAGAAACGCCTTGTCTTTTTGTTTTAGTTAGAGTCCTGAAATAATGTATTATGGGTTTGTTTCAGGTTCTTAAAAAGCCCTTGTTTAGAGTGTTTTTGTGAACAAGTGAATAAGCCTACATCGAATGTGCCGTTTCGGAGGATATATTCCGTCGCCTGCTTTACGAGGGCGGAACCGATTCCCGAACTCCTGTGTTCCGGATGCGTACAGACGCAACTTAATCCACACATCCTGAATTGCCGTCCATGTATGCGGATATCCCAAGAGACCACCCCGGCATATGCTATGAAACGGTTTTCTTCCACGGCACAGAACGAAGTGGCATCCATGTCTTTATGATGGATTTCCAAGTTCGTCGTGTCTTCCCAGACGCGGTATATCAAATCATAGAGCAGGCGTTTGTCGGTTTCCGATATATGATTATATTTAAAGACTTTTATGTGCATCTTTCGGCATCGTATGAATTTAGAATGGTCAAGTGGTGGTAAAAGTACAAAAATATCGTTCATCTCCGATGGGCGGATTGTATTTTTGTGTATCTTTGCCCACGTAAAGACAAAGGGGTGCCCGGAAAGGGGCTGAGATTATACCCTCGAACCTGATGCAGTTCGTACTGCCGTAGGGATTGGATTTTATTTTCTTTCCATACCGCCGTTTGCGGTGCTTCTTTGTACTTGTCTTTTTCAGTAATAATTAAAAGTAGATGAAATGAAAATTTCGGTGAATAACAAAGAAGTGGAGACAGCAGCCGTTTCGATTTCTGCATTGGTGGAAGAGCTATCGCTTCCGCTTCAGGGGATAGCCGTGGCTGTAGAGAACCGTTTGGTGCCCCGTACCGCGTGGGACGGTTATGCGTTGGCCGAGGGGATGAACATTGTCATCATCAAAGCGGCGTGCGGCGGATAGCATTTAGTCATTCAATCCAATAAGACAGCAAAAATATGGAAAAATTAGTCATAGCAGGACGGGAGTTTACGTCCCGTTTGTTTTTAGGTACAGGTAAGTTTGATTCCAACGACCTGATGGCCCGTTCCATCATGGCTTCCGGAACGGAAATGGTGACGGTAGCCATGAAACGTATCGAACTGGAAGACAAGGAGGACGACATGCTGAAGCATATCGTGCGTCCCGAGATACAATTATTGCCGAATACGTCGGGTGTCCGGAATGCCGAAGAAGCCGTGTTCGCCGCCCAGATGGCACGCGAGGCATTCGGCACAAATTGGTTGAAGTTGGAAATTCATCCCGACCCGCGTTATTTGTTGCCCGATTCCACGGAGACCCTGAAGGCCACGGAACAGTTGGTGAAGTTGGGGTTTGTCGTATTGCCTTATTGTCAAGCCGACCCTACGCTTTGCAAACATCTGGAAGAAGCCGGAGCGGCCACAGTCATGCCTTTGGGAGCACCCATCGGGACAAACAAGGGATTGCAGACCCGTGATTTCCTGCGCATCATCATAGAGCAGGCCAACGTGCCGGTAGTCGTGGATGCCGGTATCGGAGCGCCCAGTCATGCTGCCGAGGCCATGGAGATGGGAGCTTCCGCCTGTTTGGTGAATACGGCCATAGCCGTGGCCGGAGACCCGGTGGCGATGGCCGTGGCTTTCAAGCAGGCAGTGGAAGCCGGACGTATGGCATACGAAGCCGGATTGGGATTGCAGACAGACAGTTTCGTGGCAGAGGCCAGTTCGCCCCTGACGGCATTTTTGAACGATTAAACGGGAAGAAGATATGTTTTCGGACGAATTGGAAAAGATTTCATGGGAGGAAACCACGGCGCGGATCAATGCCAAGACGGAAGCCGACGTGCGCCGTGCCCTCTCGAAAGAACATTGTGACGTGGACGATTTCATGGCTTTGGTGTCTCCGGCAGCCGCTCCCTATTTGGAGACGATGGCGCGGTTGAGCCGTAAATATACCGAAGAGCGTTTCGGCAAGACCATGTCCATGTTCATACCTTTGTATATTACCAACTCCTGCACCAACTCCTGTGTGTATTGCGGTTTCCATATCAGCAACCCGATGCGCCGCACCATTCTGACGGAGGAGGAGATAGAAAACGAATACAAGGCCATCAAGAAGCTTGCGCCTTTCGAGAACCTCTTGATAGTGACAGGAGAGAATCCGGCCAAAGCCGGCGTGCCTTATCTGGCGCGTGCCTTGGATTTGGCCAAACCCTACTTCAGTAACCTGAAGATAGAAGTGATGCCGCTCAAGACCGAAGAGTATGAAGAACTGAAGGCACACGGGATGAACGGAGTCATTTGCTTCCAGGAAACGTACCACAAGGCAAACTACAATATCTACCATCCTCGGGGCATGAAGTCGAAATTCGAGTGGCGTGTCAACGGTTTCGACCGCATGGGACAGGCCGGGGTGCATTCCATCGGGATGGGAGTCCTCATTGGCCTGGAGAAAGAATGGCGTACGGACATTACGATGATGGCTTATCATTTACGTTATTTGCAGAAGCATTATTGGCGGACGAAATACAGTGTGAACTTCCCCCGTATGCGGCCCTCCGAGAACGGAGGCTTCCAGCCGAATGTCGTCATGAGCGACCGTGAACTGGCCCAGGTCACTTTTGCCATGCGTATTTTCGACCACGATGTGGACATTTCCTATTCCACACGCGAACCGGCGGCCATCCGTGACCACATGGCCACGTTGGGCGTGACCACGATGAGTGCGGAAAGCAAGACGGAACCGGGAGGATATTATACCTATCCGCAGGCGTTGGAGCAGTTCCATGTGAGCGACGAACGCACAGCCGTGGAGGTGGAGAAGGCATTGCGAAAAGCCGGTCGTGAACCGGTATGGAAGGATTGGGATGCCAGTTTCGATTTGAAAACCGTGGGTAAGCGAGAGCAGAGGAAAGCTCGCTTGCCTCTACCGAGCGAGAGCGATTTGTCCAAATCTTATGTAAAATGCTGACCATGTCCGGGATGGAGGATAAAAAGTTAGGGCGGTACGAGTGTCAGACCATGTTGCCGGAAATCCGTACCGGAGGGCAGGAACGCTTGCGCGCGGCGCGGGTGTTGGTTGTCGGGACAGGTGGGTTAGGCTCTCCCGTCTCGCTCTATCTGGCCGGTGCCGGAATAGGGCACATCGGGTTGGTGGATGATGACGCGGTGAGTACGACCAATTTGCACCGCCAGGTTCTTTATGCGGAGGCGGAAGTGGGGCTGCCCAAAGTGGTGTTGGCTGCCCGTCGGTTGCGTGCATTGAACAGCGATGTGGACGTGAAGCCGTACGCTTGTCGTCTGACGCCGGATAATGCCGCCGGTATGATTCAAGACTATGATATTGTGGTGGATGCTTGTGACAATTATCCGACCCGTTATCTTTTGAACGATATTTGCAGGGCGCAAGGCAAGCCATACGTTTACGGTGCCATTGAAGGGTTCTGTGGCCAGGTGTCCGTTTTTTGTCGTACTGCGGAAGCGAAGAGCTATCGGGATTTGTATCCGGACGAAGAGGCCGCGTACCGGTTGCCTCCGGCTTTTAAAGGCGTTGTGGGCATGACCCCGGCGATAGTAGGCAGCGTGCAGGCTCACGAGGTGATGAAGTTGGTTTGCGGTTACGGCGACGTGCTGGACGGCCGCTTGTGGACGATAGATTTGCGTACGATGCAGTCTTATATCATCGAACTTTAACCCCATAAATAGATACGAAATGAAAAAGAGAGTGTTTTGCTGTTTGGCAAGTTTGCTTTGCTGGTCGGCGGTGGCTGTCCGTGCCGCGAAAGTGGATACGGTGGAGGTGCACAGTCGGAAGATGGGACGTGCAGTGCGTACCATAGTGATTTCTCCCGAAAAGAAAGAAGGCAAGGGAGCGGCTGTGATTTATCTGTTGCACGGTTATGGCGGAAATGAAACCACATGGCCCGGTTTGAAACCGGAACTCAAAGACTATGCCGACCGTGAGAATTTGATTTTCGTATGCCCGAATGGAGAAAACAGTTGGTATTGGGACAGTCCGCTCAATAAAGATTCCCAGTTTGAGACGTTCGTCAGCCGGGAACTGGTGTCTTACGTGGACGGACATTACAGTACGTTGCCGTCTCGCGAGAAGCGGGCCATTACCGGATTGAGTATGGGCGGCCATGGTGCCCTATGGTTGGCCATACGCCATCAGGATGTTTTCGGAGCGGCGGGCAGTACGAGCGGCGGACTGGACATCCGGCCTTTTCCGGACAACTGGGACATGAAGGAACAAATCGGGGCAAAAGATGCCGGGGTGTGCGATTGGGACGATTATACCGTCATCAACCAGACGGGCAAACTCAAGGATGGTGTCCTACGGATTATTTTTGATTGCGGCTATGATGATTTCTTCTTTGAAGTCAACCAAGCCTTCCATCAAAAGTTGTTGGAACGAGGCGTCATGCACGACTTTATTGTGCGTCCCGGAGCGCATACGGGTGAATATTGGAGCAATTCCATCGATTATCAAATCTTGTTTTTCTTGAAATTCTTCAGAGCAAGTCATTGACCGTTACGGTCCGTAGGGTGGTCATTTGGAGTTTTGTCGTGGGAGAACGGATATCTTTTTCGCAGCTTGCCGGAGTTCCTCTAAGATGTGGCTACGGATGAAACCTTGCGACGACAAGGCATAGTGTGTACACAAGAGGGCAAGGAACGAGCTGAAGATGAACAGCATGCCGGTAGAAAAGAGGATGTTCCCCAATCCTACTAAGGGAGACATGATGCCGCCTACGGCAAAACCGGCAGTGCCGAGAAGTGCCGAAGCCATGCCTGCATTTTCTCTTTCGCATTCCATGGCCAACGTGTTGGAAGCGGTAAAGGTGATGCCTGCCATAGAGAGGAGGGCGAAGACCAATGTTTCGTATATCCAAAAGCTACATCCTTGCGACAGAGCTGCAAGCCATGCGAAAGACAGCCACAACATGCCACTGCTGCCGATGTACAACGCATCTTTCATCGTGGACAATTTGACCGCAACGGTCGAGGCGATGGCCATGGCTATGGCATTTGCCCCGAAACACAGGCTGAATTGCATGGCGGAAAGGCCGTAATGTTCCTGCATGATGAAAGGAGCCGATGCGATATTCACGAAAAGTACTCCCATCGTAAATCCGTATTGTAAAGTGTAGGCCAAATATTGCCGGTTGCGTAATATGAGGCTGAAGTTACGGAGGATGTCGTTCCACCGGACGGAAGTACGCTGTCCGGCCGGATGCGATTCCTCCATACGGAAACTGCCGGCCAATAGAATCGTTCCCAATAAAAAGAGACTCCAGAAGATGCCTTGCCATCCGCTTGCATCGGCCAAGAAGCCTCCGGCTATAGGTGCTGCTACAGTGGCTACTCCGTTTATGCCTCCTATGACGGCTAACACACCGGCCAGTTCGCGGGCAGAATATTTGTCGGCTGCAATGGAACGGGAGAGAACGACACCGCCTGCACCGGATACACCCTGCAAGAAGCGTAAGGTGATGAATTGCAGGATGTTTTCGGAAAAAATGCAACCGGCTGTGGATAACAGGAAAAGCATGAGTGCGACTGACAATACGGGACGTCGGCCGTATTTGTCACTCAACGGACCGAAAAACAGTTGGCCTGCGGCAAGTCCGGCCATACTGGTCGTCAGTCCCAGTTGTACCATAGACGATGTGGTGCGGAAGTAGACCGACATGGCAGGCAACGTGGGCAGATACATATCCATCACGAACGGTCCGAAGGCACTCAAGAGGCCTAAGAATAACAAGATGAATGTTTTTGAGTTCCGTTTGCTTCTCATTGTCTCCGATTACTTTGTTTTTTCCGGTGCAAAAGTACTTCAATCGGAACTGTTTTCGTTTGTCGTAACGTGTACAAAACATTTCATTATCGGAATAATATACGGCAGAGGAAGTGATTTTTCGTATATTTGCGGTCTAAAAAGGAATAAAGTCATGGCCGTATTCTTACCTTCCGATACTTCAACCATCCGCTATGAGGAAACCGATTTGGCCTTGCTGCATTCAAGACCAAGCCATTTCGTGTGCGGGGTTTATTTGATTTGCGTCCGTGGCACGGCTGTCGTGTCCACCGGCGTACAGCAATATGCCTTGGGGGAGCAGACTGAGCTTATTTTTCTTACAGGAAGCCTGATACAAGTGCTTTGCGCGTCGGATGATTTTACGGTACGTTTGCTGATGTTTCCCAAAGATGTTTTTCTGAAAGCCGTCCTTCCCATAGATACCCCTTACCTGAACTACACGCACGAACATCCTTGTTACCGTCATACGGAGGATGAGCGGAGCCAGGCCACATGGGTGCAGATCAATTTATGGATGGATATGGCACAAATGCTTTTTGCGGTAATGTATCCCCGTTCAGGCAGCAGCAAGAGTATAATTTCCTGCAAGGTTTGCTGATGTGGCTGTTCAACACCATACAGGAAAAGCTGTCGGTCGCGAAGCAGTACAGCCGTAAGCAGGCGATTTGCCACAGATTCATGCAGTTGGTGCGCGACCATGGTGCACAGGAGCACCAAGTGGCTTTTTATTCAGAAAAGCTTTGCATCACTCCACGCTATTTGCATCAGATTACCGTCCGCTATATGGGTGGACGTTCGCCTAAACAGTTGATAGACGAGCAGTTGGTGGCAGAGATTAAGGTATTGCTTAGCGAGCCGGACTTGTCCGTTACGGAAATCGCGGAGCGACTTCATTTTACAGACCAGTCGTGTCTCACACGTTTCTTCAAAAAGCACACGGGACTGTCGCCCCGGGATTCCCGATTGAAAAATTTTGCGGGCGGGGAGCGTGAAATTTTTGTGCGCCAAACGGAAAATCGTTTGGCTTAGATTGAAAAATCAATTGCCGCAGAACAAAATATGAATCTGCGGCAATTGATTTTTGGAATGGCTCTGCTTATTTACATCGTTAATTATGAACGATTTATGAAAACGCCTGTTCCGTAAGGCGATGTAAGCAGAAAAGCATACATTTTAGGTTGAGGCCTTTTACAACGGGAAGTCTTCGAAGGCATACAGTACGGTAGACAGGTAGCGTTCGCCCGTGTCGGGAAGCAGCACGACAATCGTTTTGCCCTCGTTCTCCGGGCGGCGTGCGATTTGCAGGGCGGCGTGCAGGGCCGCGCCGGATGAGATGCCCGCGAGCACTCCCTCGTGGCTGGCCAGCATACGGGAGGCACGGACGGCATCTTCGTCTGCGACCCGGATGATTTCATCCACCAGACGGCGGTCGAAATTCTCGGGGACGAATCCGGCACCTATACCTTGTATTTTATGAGGTCCGGGGGTGCCTCCGGAGAGAACGGGCGAGGCGTCCGGTTCTACGGCTATGGCTTGCACGGACGGGTTGTGCTTTTTCAATCCTTTAGCCGTTCCGCTGATGGTACCTCCCGTGCCTACGCCGGCTACGAAGAAGTCCACTTTTCCGTCTGTGTCGTTCCATATTTCTTCTGCTGTGGTTTGTATGTGTGCTTCCGGATTGGCCGGGTTGTCGAATTGTCCCGGAATGAAGGCTCTGGGATGAGCCGCCTTCAGTTCTTCGGCCCTGCGGATGGCTCCCTTCATGCCTTCGCTGCCGGAGTGAGTACCAGTGTGGCACCTAATGCTTTCAGGAGATTGCGGCGTTCGAGGCTCATGGTTTCAGGCATGGTGAGCGTGAGCCGGTAACCTTTGACCGAGGCAATCCAGGCAAGTCCGATGCCCGTGTTTCCGCTGGTAGGCTCTATGATGAGGCTGCCGGGACGCAGCAGACCTTCTTTTTCTGCAGCTTCTATCATATAAAAGGCTGCGCGGTCTTTCACGCTTCCTCCGGGATTGAAACTTTCCAGTTTGACCAGAACCCTGGCTTTCAGTTGTTCTTTCTTCTCTATGTGGCTGATTTCCAATAAAGGTGTACGTCCGATAAGTTCGGTCAGCGAATGATAAATCTTTTCCATAATCTTTTCTTTTTAGCGTTTGTCGAATGTATATGTATTGCGTAGTTCTTGAGTATTCAGACTTGGGCGAAGGCTTGCGTCAGGTCGGAGAGCAAGTCGTCGATATGTTCCGTGCCGATGGAGAGACGTATCGTGGCTTGCGTGATGCCTTGTTCGGCCAGTTCCGTTTCATTGAGCTGGGAGTGGGTGGTACTGGCCGGGTGGATGACCAGCGATTTGACATCGGCCACGTTGGCCAAAAGAGAGAATATCTCCAGGCTGTCGATGAAGCGGAACGCTTCTTCACGTCCTCCCTTGATTTCGAAGGTGAAGATGGAACCGGCTCCTTTCGGGAAGTACGTTTCATATAGTTTATGGTCGGGGTGTCCGGGCAATGCCGGATGGTTGACTTTCTTTACCTTAGGGTGTGTGGAGAGGAAATCCAGGATTTTCAGGGTGTTCTCCACGTGGCGTTCCACCCGTAGGGACAAGGTTTCCAACCCCTGAAGAAGGATGAAGGCATTGAACGGACTGATGGTGGCTCCCGTGTCGCGCAACAGTGTGGCGCGGATACGGGTGACGTAGGCAGCCGCGCCTGCCGCGTCGGTGAAACAAATGCCGTGGTAGCTGGCATCCGGCTGGGTGAGTTGCGGAAATTTCCCGGAGGCCTTCCAGTCGAATTTTCCGGAGTCCACGATGACGCCTCCCAGTGAAGTGCCGTGGCCGCCGATGAACTTCGTGGCCGAATGTACAACGATGTCCGCTCCATGCTCTATCGGACGGATGAGGTAGGGCGTGCCGAACGTATTGTCTATGATGAGCGGAATCCGGTGGCGGTGGGCGATGTCGGCCACGGCATCAATGTCTATGATGTTGCAATTGGGGTTTCCCAATGTTTCGATGAATACGGCTTTGGTGTTTTCCTGTATGGCTTGTTCGAAATTGTCGAGGTTTTCAGGGTCGACGAATGTAGTGGTGACGCCGTATGCCGGCAGGGTGTGGGCCAAAAGGTTGTAGCTGCCACCGTAAATGGTTTTGGCGGCTACGATGTGGTCACCTGCACGCGTGATGTTTTCGAAAGCATAACTGATGGCGGCTGCTCCCGAAGCTACAGCCAGTCCGGCTATTCCTCCTTCCAGGGCGGCTACGCGTTCCTCGAACACTCCTTGTGTGCTGTTGGTCAGCCGTCCGTAGATGTTGCCGGGGGCTTGCAGGCCGAAGCGTGCGGCGGCATCGTCCGAGTTGTGGAACACGTATGAGGTAGTCTGGTAAATGGGTACCGCACGGGCATCCGTAGCCGGGTCTGCCTGCTCTTGTCCTACATGAAGTTGCAGGGTCTCGAAGTGTAGTTTTGTTCTGTCCATGATGTTTCTGTTATTGAGTTCTTGACTGTTTCTTGTTTCGATGATGGCAAAGTTATGGTTTTTGGAATAATCAAACAAGAAGTGAAAGAAAATACGGGAAAAATATCTATTTTTGTATTCAAGAACAGAATATACAGCCTGATTTAAGGGGGCTACAGCTCTGTTTATAGACGTTTTTTCTATGGAAAGTTTAGATCATATCGACTTGCAAATTCTGCGTACTTTGCAAGATAATGCCCGTTTGACGACAAAAGAACTGGCCGCGCGCGTACATCTTTCTACGACTCCTGTTTTTGAACGCCTGAAGAGACTGGAGGCGCAAGGATACATCAAGAAGTATATCGCGGTGTTGGATGCCGAAAAGCTCAATCGCGGTTTTTTAGTATTTTGCCGGGTGAAGCTGCGCCGGTTGAACAAAGAAATCGCAGAAGAGTTCACGGGCATTATCCGGGAAATACCGGAAGTGACGGAGTGCTATAACATCTCCGGTAGTTACGATTACCTGCTCAAGATTCATGCACCCGATATGAAGTATTATCAGGAGTTTCTTCTCAATGTGTTGGGGACAATCGAGAGTCTCGGTTCCATGGAGTCCACCTTCGTGATGGATGAGGTCAAGCAGGTGTATGGCATCAGGTCTGACCCGGGCAGATAAAAATACGGATAAAACGGTTGTAAGGTAGTTATTAAATGTAAAAAGGGGCCGGAAGACGAATCTTATTCGTATATTTGACTTCAGATAAGGTTTTTTTGTATCTACAGCAGCTTTATCTTGTATTTTTTACTATTAAATAATGATGAATATGAAATATAATACTTTATTGTTTCCGCGTAAAGCGAACCAAACGAACTTTTCCCTTTTCCTGTTGTCCATGCGTCTGCTGTTCGGCTCGTTACTGATGACTCACGGCTATGCCAAACTGATGGGTTTTGCCGCCATGTCTGCTTCTTTCCCCGACCCATTCGGAATCGGGAGCCGTTACTCTCTGATGCTGGCCATTTTCGGTGAACTGTTTTGTTCAGTAGCCTTTGTGTTCGGTTTCTTGTATCGTTTGAGCATGATTCCGATGATAGTAACGATGGCTGTGGCTTTTTTCTTTGCCCATGGTGGAAGTATAACGGGAGGTGAATTGGCTTTTGTCTATCTGGTTGTGTTCATTCTGATGTATATGGTCGGACCGGGTAAATATTCGGTAGACCATTGGATGACGAACAGCGGAAAAAGGAGGCGATAACTTAACTTTCAAAATAGTATATATATGTTGATGACGACTACGGCCCTTGTGGAGGGCAGACATATTACGAAATATCATGGTGTGGTGACGGGCGAGGCAATCATCGGTGCGAACGTGGTGCGCGACCTTTTTGCCGGATTGCGGGATTTCTTCGGCGGCCGTTCTGGTTCGTATGAAGAGGTTTTGCGCAAGGCCAAAGACACGGCTTTGCAAGAGATGGGAGAGGAAGCGGCCCGGCTGGGTGCCAACGCGGTCATTGGAATCGATTTGGATTATGAAACGGTAGGGGCAAGCGGCAGTATGCTGATGGTGACATGCAGCGGTACGGCGGTCAGCATGGAATGAGATTCTTTGTTTTGGATTTTATTATAGAAGACCTCTCCCGTTCTTGCAGATGGGAGAGGTCTTCTGTATGTATAAGGTCATGACGGTTTGATAGTGCTTACAGCTTTCTTATTTTTATTCCGGCCAGATGGCATTTGCCTTTCAGGGTTTCGAAAAGCACATCGATTTTGTTTTCCTTGTTCTGAATGATATAACGTCGGCGGAAAGCCTGACGGTAATGTCCGCCGTCGGCAGGTGAAAAGTCGGTTTCCACCCGACGACCGCAGATGGTGATGTTGAACCGGCTGTCGGCTATGGCCTGTCCGTCGTCTCCCCGTCCTAACAAGTTGGCCAATTGCGGCCGTGAACGGCTCACGTCTGCCATGAGCAGTTCCACTTCGTATGTGCCGGACGGTGCGTCGATTTGATAGGCACGTAGGTTTTCGCGCCATGTTTGGTACAAAGGTCCGTCTGTGGTATTCTCTATTTCGGAAGTCGTACTGCGTGCCTTTCCTTCTATGTATCCCCAACTGCCTTTGGAGTATGGTTGGTCTGGCAGCCATGTAAGTCCGCTGACATCCGAAGTAAAGGCACAGTCGCTTCCTACATTGATGGCCAGCTCATCTCCCTTTGCCAAGTCGGGCATCGCATCCAGGCGCAGGACCATGACGTCCTCCACCATCTGTCCGTTTTTGTCTCCTTGTGCTTTGAGGGTAGATGTCCCGTAGGGCAATGTCACGTTGAAGACCGTATGGCAGTTGGCGGGACGCTGCTTTCCGATGGATTTTCCGTTAATGATGAGTTCCACTTCGTCCAGGTTCGTATAGATTTTGACGGGATGCTTTTCGTTTTTGTCTCCTGTCCGTACGGGCCAGTCCCGGCTGGCAATGTGCAATACGGGCGTGTCCTTACGCCACATGGCTTTAAAATAGTAAGACACGTCTTTGGGTGTACGGTCGTTGTAGAACAGTCCCTTGTTGTTTACCCTCGGCATGGATTCTTGTCGGGCAGCTACATTGAAGTCTATGAAATTCCAATAAGTGCATCCGCTGATATATTCTGTACCTTCGATGAAAGGCAAGTAGTGTTCTACGTACGTTTGTTGGTATTCTATGCTGAAGTCGAAGGCTTTCGGGTGTCTGGAATGAAGGCGGCGGTCGGAACCTGCTCCCCATTCGCTAATGATGGTGGGGCGTTTCGGGTAACGCGCGTGTTGGTCTTCCATCCATCGGTTAAAGTCGTTTAACTGTCCTACATACCAACCGTGGTAAAGGTTCCATCCGGATACGTCCACGAGGTCCAGGCCGATTTCATTATATAAGTTCGTCATGTTGAAAGCCATGACACTGGCCCGGTATGGGTCTTCTTGTTTTAATGTCTTTTCGAGTCTTTGTGCCAGTTTTACCGTACGTTCTCTACAGGCGGGCCATTCCGGACGGTCGGGACCGGGAGCCGTGAGCAGGATTTCGTTCATGTAACCCCATGCGATGATACTGGGATGGTTGTAATGCTGACGAATCATTTCGGTCAGATTGGTTTCACAGTTGTCGTCATATCCTGGTGTGTCGGGTACGATATTGATGATAGGGATTTCCTCCCAGGCCAGCAATCCCATTTCGTCACAAGCCTCCACTAACGCATCATCCTGCGGATAGTGGGCGATGCGAATGAAGTTACACCCCATTTCTTTGATGAGCCGTATGTCTCTCCGGTGTGCTTCATCGTCCAGTGCCACGCCTACCGGTGCTTGGTCTTGGTGGCGGTTGACTCCGCGTAATTTATAAGGTTTTCCGTTCAGGCTGAATCCTTTTTCACCATCGAAACTGAACCAGCGGAATCCTGTCTTATGCGTACTTCTGTCCAGTTCCATACCCGTCTTGGGGTTGCGAAGTGTGGTGACGATTTCGTATAATAGTGGACTTTCCGGACTCCATAATTGGGGTTGCCCGATGGCGGAGGTTTTACGTACCGTTTGGGTTTCGCCGGCTTTGACGGAAAGTCGTTGTTTCAGGGTTTGCTGCAATTTGCCCTGCGGGTCATAGATTTGATGGATTACTTCGAGGGTAGCCTTTTCTGTGGCATCGTTCGTGATTTCGCTACGTATTTCTATCGTAGCTTCCTTCTCATCTACATGCGGGGTACTAATGAAGATACCATCGGAACCATGATTCAAAAGATTGAAATGTTGTTCGGAGGTAGTGATAAGCCATACATCACGGTATATGCCACCCCAGAATGTGAAGTCGGCCGATATGGGAGTAATATCTTTCCGGCTGTTGTCTACCGTGATTTCTATCGTGTTGTTCTTCTGGATATAGGGGGTGATATCGAATGTAAAAGCACTGTACCCGCCTGCATGGCTGCCTATCTTTTGTCCGTTCAGCGTAAGGTCTGCCGCTTTGCTGGCTGCATCTATTTTTAGAAAACAGCGTTTGCCTTGCGGAACTTCCGGTAAGACGAACGATTTCTGGTAAAATGCTTTCCCCATATAATAGTTCCTTTGCGAATAGGCATCCAGGTTATACGTATGGGGAACATTTACGGGTTGCCAGTTTTCTGTGGAAGCTTTTCTGAAAAACCAACCGTCGTTGATGGTTTTCGTGTCGCGTTGTGCTTGGGCGCAAAGAAGCCCGATGAAGGGAAGAAGGGCGGATAACTTGGTCTTAAGTCGTGTCATGATTTTCATTGGTTTGAATTGATGTAGGTAATGTTAAGTGCAAAGGTAAAAGAAAAAAGGATATATTCGCGTTAATTTTGTTATTTTTTGCCTCAATTCTACACTGATGTTGGGAATGAAACAGACTAACTTTGCCATAAACTAATTTAATGTGGAAAGAACCATGAGAAAGCTTTTAATGTTCCTGAGTGTTTGTTGTTGTTTTG
>ENA-OQDM01000439-OQDM01000439.1-human-gut-metagenome-genome-assembly--contig:-NODE-439-length-24810-cov-1.436333_pt1 | contig 24810 bp, 38 predicted proteins | sample MGYA00242772_ERZ504605 | MGnify/ENA primary metagenome ERZ504605 (study PRJEB26092, sample SAMD00036348) | human gut metagenome | host: Homo sapiens | study: EMG produced TPA metagenomics assembly of... | reverse complement strand
CTATAGTCACATTCAAGAGCAATCTGCCTTCGTATCATAACAACACGATCCAGGAGATCTCCTCCCTGATTTACATCTGCTAACGGAATGATACCATATCCAAATTCAAGTTCTATCGGATCAACCTGAAGCAGTGACACCACATTCTCTGGTTTTCGTACCTCTTCTGCTTCCGTTTCCTCCGCATTGACCTCTTCTTCTATACTCTCAATACCGATATTTTTGTCGACCTGTCGTCCTGCAATAATAAAAGTTGCACCAAACGCAAGAAACAATAAGGTATTTAACGGTGTTGCAATTCCTAAAACCGCCAGCGTAGTACCTACAATATAAAGTACTTTTGGAATACCAAATAACTGACTGACAAGGATATTGGAAAAATCCGCTTCTTTCGACGCTTTTGTAACAAGAATACCGGTTGCAAGTGAAATCAGAAGGGACGGTATCTGGGAAGAAAGTCCATCACCAATCGTTAGCACACCGTAATGTTCGATTGCCTCCTGAAACGTCATTCCGCCCCGCAGTATACCCATAATGGTTCCACCCGCAAGGTTTACAAACGTGATAATAAGACCAGCTGCTGCATCTCCCTTTACATACTTGGTAGCACCATCCATGGAACCAAAGAACGCAGATTCTTCCTGAATCTTATTTCTCCGCTCCCTTGCCTGTTTTTCCGTGATCGCTCCGGTATTTAAATCCGCATCAATCGCCATCTGCTTACCAGGCATCGCATCAAGTGTAAATCTCGCCGTTACCTCAGCGACACGCTCGGAACCTTTATTGATAACAACAAACTGGATAATAACCAGAATAATGAATACGATGGCACCAACGATCAGATCTCCACCACCGACGAACTGTCCAAATGTCTGTACGACATTACCCGGATTACCGGTTGTTAAGATCAGTCGTGTTGAAGACACGTTCAGAGAAATTCGAAAGATTGTCGTAAACAAAAGTAAAGTCGGAAAAAAAGACATATCCAGTACTTCTTTACAAACAATGTATTAAAAAGAACAATCAATGCGATTGAAATGTTCAGTGCCAGCATAACGTCGAGTAAATTGGAACTGATTGGCACTATAAAAAAGATGACTGCAGCCAGTAGATACAGTGCAACACCTATGTCAGCTTTCTTCATGACCTCTCCTCCCTGTTTCTCAGATTATATACCATAGCAAGAATTTCCGCTACTGCCTGATACAATTCCGGCGGTATTTCTGCCCCTATATCTACATTCGCATATAACATTCTTGCCAACGGTTTATTTTCAACAATTTCAATGTGGTTTTCCTTTGCTTTTTCACGAATTTTCTGTGCAAGATAATCTTCTCCTTTTGCAATAACGATCGGAGCTCTTGACACCTCGGCATCATATTTGATTGCAACTGCCAGGTGTGTCGGGTTCGTAATAACCACATCTGCCTTTGGTACATCCTGCATCATACGCCTTTGAGAAGCTTCTCTCATACGTTGTCTCTGTCTTCCTTTGATCTCAGGATTTCCCTCAGTATTTTTATACTCATCCTTTAATTCCTGCTTGGTCATCTTCATATCTTCATTGAAACGATGTTTCTGATAAACAAAATCTGCAATTCCGACCACCAGATAAACAAGGCTGATTTTAAAACCTGCATTAATGATAACATTCCCGCATAATACAACTGCCTGATTCAGCGGTATGTCATATAAAATAAAAATATCATTTGCCTCACCCTTTATGGATGTATAAGCAACATATATGATCAAACCTATTTTTAAAATAGATTTAAGCAGCTCAAATAATGAATCTTTTGAAAAAATACGTTTAAATCCATTGATCGGATTAAATTTATCCCCCTTAGGTTTTAACGGCTTAGCCGTGACTTTCCACCCTACCTGAAGGATACTTACAAGGGCTGTCACTGCAACACCAAACACAAAAAACGGGGCAGCCATCTTGAACATTTCTATATACACATTATGTAAAAACGAAGTAATCTCCTTTGTAGATGATTCCATCGCATTAACACTTACAAAATCAGGCATCAGCTTATATACATAATAAAAAACTTCCAAAAAGCCATTGCCAATTAACGAAATAAAAACCTTCAACACGAGGAACAATACTATCAGATCAAATGCTGCGGTAAGTTCCTTACTCTTTGCAACCTTACCATCCTCTCGTGCTTCTCTTAACTTCTTTTCTGTTGCCGGCTCTGTTTTTTTCCCCTCCGGGTCCATCTTTTGCGAACCACTGAAGGTCATATGCAAATAGTAATCTGTCTTTCCATTCCACCTTAGTACATTCCCTCTATAAATAAAACCATCATCTTTTTCATTTCGGTAAATATAAAACTGGCGATTCCAGGCAAAAGTGAAATTGTAAGAAATAAAACTCCAAAACCAACCAGTATTTTCATCTGCATACCAACTGCAAACATATTCATCTGTGGTGCAACCTTTGCCAGAATACCAAGAATACAGTTTAAAATCATCATACAGGCAAATATTGGAAGAAAGATCCTGAAACCTATTACAAACAGATCTGTCATATACTGTGTTATAGAACCCGCAAGTGAATCCCAGTTAAAGATCTGACCATTGATTGGGACTACGGTAAAAGAATCTACCACAGCCTGTAAAATCACATGATGCATATCTGTTGCAATCAAAAGAAGAAGTATAAAATAATTGTACAGGTTTCCGGTAATTGTTACCTGCGTATTCATTGTCGGGTCAAATTCAGTCACCATGGATAATCCAATATCCATATCAATAATATTTCCCGCAAATAAAATAATGGAATTACAAATGTTTGCAGCAAACCCTATCAGCAACCCTGTAATTCCTTCTTTTAACACTATTATCGCATACCCAATCAAACCTGTATACTCGATTGCTGTCTTATCAACAAAACCATACACCAGAAGTGCAACAAAAAAAAGAAAAACCTATCTTTGCCTGCGAGGGCGCATTTTTTGTTCCAAAAAAGGTGCAATATAGACAAAACAGGATATGCGAACCAATATTAATATCAGTATTTCAAAATTAGCCAATGAAAACGTATATTCTAACATAGATCGTCCTAACCGAGATACATACTAAAATTCGACCATAATGTCGTCACGAATTCTGTCAGATTTGTCAAAATCCATGATCCAAAAATCATAAGTCCGACAAATACTGCAATAATTTTAGGAACAAACGTCAGCGTCTGCTCCTGAATAGATGTAACCGTCTGGAAAATACTGACAATCAAACCAACAACCAGTGAAATGATCAACATTGGAGCCGAACAGATTATAATCGTATAAATTGCTTCTTTTGCTACATCAAGTACCTGTCCTTCTGTCATTTTGTTCTCACCTCTTTGCTATCTATATACATTTTAATCTGTATCTATAACAGAATGTACATTCTTTGAACATTCTGTTATCATCAATAAGATGTCTTTACTACGCTTCCTATTACAAGATTCCATCCATCCGCCAGTATAAACAGTAATATTTTAAACGGCAAAGAGATTGTTGTCGGTGGAAGCATCATCATACCCATCGACATAAGCACGGATGCAACTACCATATCAATTACAATAAACGGGATATATATAACAAATCCCATAATGAACGCCTGTCTCAGTTCTCCGATTATAAATGATGGAATCATAATTGTCATCGGAATCGCATCATATGCACTCTGCCCGGATTCCTCATATTCCTTTTCCAGTGCAGCACTGTCAATATCATAACTGTCACCAGCCATATCCACGAAAAGCTTGACATCCTTTCGCTGTACCTGTCCATACATAAACTGGCGAATCGGCACTTCCGCTTCTTTTAATGCCTCTTCTATGGTAATATCTCCATTATCCAGTGGCTGGATTGCATTCTCATTGATCTGCTGAAACGTCGGCCACATGATAAAAAATGTCAAAAACAATGCCAGTCCAATCAAAATCTGGTTTGGCGGTGCCGTCTGTGTTCCAATTGCCGTTCTTAAAAAATGAAGTACAATTACAATTCTGGTATACGATGTAAGCATAATCAAAAGCGATGGTGACACTGCAATAATTGTCAATAACAATAATGCACGTACTTCTGAAGCAACCCCCGCCTCATCATTATTTATCGAGATGGACAGACCACCTTTGCTGTCTGACTCACTACCTGAACCTGTGCTGGTATTCGCTGCTGTATTATCCAGCGAATCAATGCTGTCTGGATCCATGGAAGCTGCATAAACAGTCGTTCTGTTTTGTGAGGCAAACAACACTGCCACAAACACTGCTATTGCAAATATTAATGACAGTATACAATATGTCTTTTTTAATTTTGTCATAATTCCATCAATCCTGCTTTTTCGGAAAATGATCTTTCAGTCTACTAAATATCTCCTGAAAATTTTCCTGTGAATTTTTCATATCATCCGATGTCTGGACTGATAACTGATCTTCTGTAAGTTCCGCAATTTTTGTTACTTCATCCTTACCCACAGCGATTACAAAATACTGTTCTCCTGCCTTAACAAGCTGTAAAAATTTACCATTTGCAATCCGGATTGTTTCGAGAACCTTAAGATTTCCTTTGGACATTTGTATTTTTTGAAAACCACCTACCCACTTTGTCGTGAAGTAGGTAATAATCAAAACAAACACAAATATGATCAGTACTCCAATCAGCTGCATCAGACTTCGAAAAGAAGCGCTTAATAAAATCATACTAACCCACTACTTTTTTTACTGCCTCAAGTACACGCTCAGCCTGGAATGGCTTCACAATAAAATCCTTTGCTCCTGACTGAATTGCTTCAATAACCATAGCCTGCTGTCCCATTGCAGAACACAGATGATAACATTTGCATTTGCATCAATCTCTTTGATCTTCTTTAATGCCTGGATACCATCCATATCCGGCATAGTAATATCCATTAATACCAGATCCGGTTTTGCTTCAGGATATTTCTCCACTGCAATAGCACCATTTTCAGCCTCCGCTGCAATCTCATAACCATTCTTTGTAAGAATGTCCTTAATCATCATTCTCATAAATGCAGCATCATCACAAATCATAACCTTAGCCATAATTTTCTCTCCTATCTTTAACTCTTCTTTTTTGTTTTTTATTTTATAATTTCAGTAATTCGTATACCATAGCTTTCTTCTATTACTACTACCTCGCCTTTGGCTACGAATTTACCATTTACCAGAACATCAATCGGTTCTCCGGCAATCCTGTTTAATTCTATAATGGTTCCCGGTGTAAAATCAAGTATTTCTTTAATTGATTTGGAAGTTCTTCCAAGTTCTACCGTAACTTCAAGTGGTACATCCATAATCAAATCAATATTTTCCGGTTGAAAATTCCCCGGTACTGCTCCAGTAAATGCCTGGAATTGTGCCGGCTGTACATTTACCTGCTGTTGTCCATACATCTGCGACATCTCCTGACCCATCATTGGTTGTCCCATCATCGGCTGACCCATCATTGGCTGCCCCATCATCGGCTGTCCCATCATTGGCTGCTGTGCTGCCATCTGAGGTTGTGGCTGCGGTGCAGGTGTCGGCTGAGCTGCCGGTGTACTCTGGGTGTTCTCTTTTTCACTCATTCCTGCAGTGGAATTACTGTCTTCTTCCATATTGCTTGTTACATTTGTACACATTTCTTTGCAAAAGAAACAGGATATAACTGCATGATCTCACTATCAACAAGATCACCAATCTCTAACCGGAATGAAATTTTTACAAATTCACCTGCAAGGAACTCATCAATCTGACTCTCATCAATTGTCTGTTGCAAATCTATCAGATCTGCACTTGGCGGGCTGATATCAATTACCTTGTTCAGCATGGAAGACAATGATGTTGCTGCCGAGCCCATCATCTGGTTCATTGCCTCGCTGATTGCACTCAGGTGAAGTTCTCCAAGTTCTCCATCCGTATTTGTTCCATCACCGCCCATCATCAGGTCCGTGATAACTTTTACATCATGTTCCTTTAACACAAGGATATTGCTTCCATCTAATCCCACGGTATACGCAATTCGTATAAATACACATGGCTTTTCATATGCGTCACATATATCACTCCAGTTTGCAAACGCAACCACTGGGGTGGAAATCTCAACCTTACGGTTTACCAGTGAAAACAGTGTAGTTGCCGCTGTTCCCATACTGATATTCGAGATCTCACCGATCGCATCTTTTTCCTGTTCTGTCAATGTATTTTCCGGATTTTCATCTGTACCTGAAGGATTGTTCAGTAAAGCATTGATTTCTTCCTGTGACATCGTTCCATCCATCTTACTGCTCCTCCCTAATCACTGATGTAATTCTTACTGCATAGTCATCACCGGTTTCTCCCGGCAGAGCAGTAAATTTTTTTATACTTCCAACAAAGACACTCAGTTCCTGATCAACCTTCGTATCCAGCCGGATAATATCTCCTACCTGCAGTCCCAAAAAATCATTTACTGAAATGGAACTGTTACCAAGTACAGCTTTGATCGGCATTGGTGCTTTTGAAATAAGTGCCTCGATCGTTTCTGTATACTGTTGTTCATCTTTTTCCTGCAGACTCGAATACCAGTATTTGGTATTCAGTTTGTCCATAATACTCTCTAAAGTCAGATATGGAAGGCATACATTCAGTAATCCCTCCACATCGCCAATCTTAACATTGAGCGTTACCAGAGCTATCATCTCCGTCGGCGATATAATCTGTGCGAACTGCGAATTCGTCTCAATACGCTCTAACCGGGGTTCTAACTCACATACATTCTCCCACGGCTCCACTAAAAGATCTACTGCCACATTAAATATCCGCTCAATGATCAGCAATTCTATCTCCGAGAAATCCCTCGGTTTATCCAGAGGCACTCCCTTTCCACCTAACATTCTGTCTACTACAGCATATCCAAGATTTTGTGCCATCTCAATGACAATGCTTCCATTCAATGGAGATGCATTTACAATTCCAAGTAATACAGGATTCGATAACGCATTTGAAAATTCTGAATATGTAACTGCTTCTGAGTTCATCACCTCAACCTGAACATTTTTCCGTAAATAAACAGGAAGATTGGTTGACAAGAGTCTTCCGTAATGTTCAAAGATAATCTCCAGCGTTCGCAGATGTTCCTTTGAAAACTTTGCAGGACGGGCAAAATCATAATTTTTGACCTGTTTTTATCTTCATCTTTCATTTCATCTACATCAAGTTCACCACTGCTTAACGCTTTGAGCAAACTATCTATCTCATTTTGAGATAAGACTTCACCCATTCTTTCTCACCACCTAACACAATATTTGGGTCTATTCCGTCTGAACGCTTGAGAAGTTTACACCAACGATGAAGTCTGAACCTCCAAACATATCCTGTAATGTTTTCAATATATCATCTTTTACATTCTGATAGCCATTTGCATTAAACTCATCCAATGTATATCCATTTACAATGGTATTAATCTCGCTCTGAATGATCGTCACTTTTGCAGCAAGTCCTTCGGATCCACCATAGGTTTTGTATCCGTCACTCTTTGTATTCAAAGATAAACTGACTGAAAATACAGCATAGTGCTGTTTGCCATCTTCGCCCTGTTTTAAGTTCACGGTAAATCCATCGGTAATCTTATAAGTTTCAATGTCTTCGATTGGCACTTCCGGTGTGGCCGGCGTATTTTCTCCACTCTGAAGTTCCAGATTAATAGCAGAGCATACCTGATCGATCAGCTGATTCGATTTTTTTGTCTGCGGAATAATCGTGAACACAAGAATTGCAGTTAAAAATAAGATTTGCTAAAACCAGTGCCAGAATAATTACGGTTATCAAATTCTTTTTCATAATGCTACCTTCCTGTTCAATTAAAATCTGAACTATAAGAATTATATATTTTTATAATAACGCGGCGGTTTCTTGATCTTCCCTCCTGCGTTGTATTATCTGCAACAGGTACATACTCACCTCTTCCAGATGCCTTCAAATGTGCGGGCTCCACTGTTGTAATATCTCTCAGATAATCTGTAACCGCCCGTGCCCTGTAAAATGAAAGCACATCATTATCTTCATATTTTGCAGAATGAATCGGCACGTTATCCGTGTGTCCCTCTACTTCTATGATATTATCCTGATAAGGTTCGATCAGCTTACCCAGCTTATCAATCAGCGGATACGCCTCTGATCGGATTTCAGCATGCCCGGAGTCAAACAAAAGAGCTCCATTCATATTGAGCATGACATACTGTGCATTGAAATCAACTTCCACCTGATCCTGGATTCCATATCTTGCAATGGCATCCTCCAGCTGTTCAGACATTTTTTCTGATTCTTCCAGTGCCTGTTCTTTATATTCTTCCACTACATCATTCTCTTCGTCTGTTTCCTGATCCGTTTCAGAGTTCGCTTTGTCTTTATAATAAGAATCTAACATTTCAAGCTGGCTCACACCGGATGATATCAGAGTTCCATCTCCAATAGAAGATCCTCCATTGGGAAGAATACTAAATGTATTCTGAAAGGAAGCCACCATTTTTTCAAACTTTTCTGCATCTACCGTTGACATAGAGAATAACAATACAAAGAAACATAACAGTAGGTTCATCAGATCTGCAAATGTATTCATCCATGCCGGTGATCCTTTTGGTTCATCAGGCTTTCTTTTCACTATTCTTCACCTCCAGCCTCGCTTTCCTGCGCTGTATTACGCGCCGAAGGTGCAAGGAATGATTTCAGTTTTTCTTCTATAACACGTGGATTTTCTCCTGCCTGGATCGACAGAATACCTTCCACGGTAAATTTCCTTCATCATCATTTCATTATCATTATTCAGTTTTACTTACCTGCAATCGGGTTACATAACCAGTTTGCAAGTAATGAACCATACAATGTTGTAACAAGCGCCGTTGCCATCGCCGGTCCGATTGTGGATGCATCTTCCATGTTCTTCAACATGAGGATCAATCCAATCAGTGTACCGATCATACCCCAGGCAGGACCTAATTCAGCCCATTTCTCCCAGACAGCAATTTTAGCTTTATGTCTGCTCTCAACGCAGGCTAAGTCAGTCTCCATGATTCCTCTTACCAGTTCCGGATCTGTACCATCTACAACAAGCATAATTCCTTTTTTCAGAAAATCATCTTCAATCCCGTTTGCTGCTTCTTCCAATGCCAGAAGTCCTTCTTTTCTCGCAGTATTCGACAGTGAGATAATCTGGTTGATGACAACTGCCGGATCCTGAACCTCATCCTTAAAAATCAGCTTTATTGACTTTATACCATTGATAAAATCTGCCAATTTAAAAGATGCGAGCGTACCTGCAATGGAACCTCCTATTGTAATAATGAATGATGCCGTATCCCACATGGAGTGTAAACTTGCAACACCTCCGTTGGAAAGTACACCAAACACAAACATTACAACGCCTAATAACATACCTACTATTGATGCTATATCCACTTTTTCCACCTACCATCCTTGATTTTCAGATTATAAAATCCCATCCGTGGGACTTATTCTTCTCTTAAAAGGCCATTTGTAAAAATATCCCTTTTGTATGATTTTACTAAATTTTTGACCTCTTGTCTACTTTCTTTTACAATAAACTTTTTACCTGTTGTAAGAGAAATAACTGTATCCGGGGTCTCCTCCACCGTTTCAATCAGATCCGAATTGATTAATACTGTTGTTCCATTCAATCGTGTCACTTCGATCATAAAGTAATCATTCCTCCATTATTAATCAACAGTTTTTATTGTGACCGATTTTTCAAAAACCGGTCACAATGTTCAGTATAACATATGTAACTGATTGTGTAAAACCTGTTTCAACATTTTAAGACAGGTTTTACGCAAATATTATCTTTTTCTTACTTTACATTAACGTTTCAGATTAACCAGTTCCTCTAAGAGGGTATCTGATGTTGTGATGATACGGGAGTTTGCCTGGAAACCACGCTGTGTGATGATCATCTGTGTGAACTCCGTGGACAAGTCTACGTTAGACATTTCAAGTTCTCCGGATGTCATGGAACTTCCGTCCGCAGAAATCTCAACACCAATTCCATCAAATTCACCTGAGTTTAAGGTTGTACGGTAACAGTTCTCTCCAACCTTTTCAAGACCGGATGCATTTGCAAACTGTGCAACAGCGATCTGTCCAAGTGTCTCTGTATTACCATTATCATAGGTACCTGTGATAAGACCATTGTTATCGATGGAAATACCGATCATGGCACCTAATTTCTTTCCTTTTCCTGTCACACCATCATCTATAGATCCTGTAGACATAACCGCTGTGGATTTACCACCGTTGTCTGCATCTTTCAGTCCCGAAAAATCAATGGTAATATCATCAAACTGGGTCGGATTATTTCCCAGCTTACTCATATTAAGTGTAACTGTGTTTGTCTTATTGTTTGACGTTCTTGCACCGACTCCTGTAAATGTACCATCTTTTGTACTGAAGTCGATTGCATAATCCGTTACATCTCCGGTAATCGTCAGTGTTCCATCTGTGATTACAGCTGTTGCCTGCTTGTTTGCAATCTTGGAAACCATTGCATCTGGGATTCCATATACCTGTTTCAGGCTGTATGTATTGCCTGCATTATCCTCAAATACAGTGCCCTTCCATGAAATTTCTGTACCGTTTGCATTACTTCCTACATAAAATTTGTCCTTGGTGGAATCATAATAGTAACCACTCTGTACCTGATTATAAGAACCAAGTGTAGCATTCGTTGTTTTTGCTCCAAATATATCACTCAGATCAACCTTGCTGGTTTCCGGATCATAGAACGTTGTTCCGTCACTGTTTAAGATTTTTTCCAGTTCCACCGTGTATTTACCATCTGTTCCGGTAGATTTCATTGCAAAACGTGCTGTATAGGAATAACCGAGATTATCAAAAAATGTCAGTGTTTTGACAAGTCCGTTGTCTGACAATACATCCTTATCATTTTTATCAATAATACCGGAAACATTTGCCTGTGTGGTTGCCTCCGGAGCAGATGTCAGGTTGGATGTCTGCATGACACGAAGTGCAGATACGGTATCCTTCTTGATATTTCCTGTTGTCGGATCTACCTGCCATCCCATAACTGTATAACCGGTGGATGTCATACATAAGTTACCGGCACCATCTACATAGAAAGAACCGGCTCTGGTAAACAGGTTCTCAGAACCGTTGTTAACTACAAAAAAGTTTGTCGTAGACTGGTCTGATAAACGGATATCGAATGCACGTCCGGTTGTTTCAGCCGCACCGGAAGTTGTGATGCTTAAGTTTGTTGCACCGGTCGTAACACCAAGACCGATCTGTTTTGCATTCACACCACCGGTACCTGTTGCTGCGTTCGCACCGGATGCATTACTTGTCATCTGATATAAAACATCCTGAAATACGACTGAGGATGATTTAAAAGCTACTGTGTTTACGTTGGCGATATTGTTACCAATAACGTCCATTTTTGTCTGATGTGTCTTAAGACCTGACACAGCAGAGTACATTGATCTCATCATAGTTGAAATTGACCTCCTAGTTCTTTTGTGCTGCCTTCCCTTCTGTCATTCCGGGAATCTAGCCTCCATTTCGGTCCGGCTACATGATCACAGCACCATCAATATTGGTATAAATATTATCATCGGACTCTGTCCGGTCCATTGCTGTAACGACTGTCCTGTTCGGAACATTTACGATAAAAGCGAGTGAATCAACAATTACTAACGATTCTCTGATTCCCTTTTCACCAGCCTTAAAAACGCCTGTCTCAAGTCGTTCATTCTGCTCTTTGGACAAATTGATATTACGATCCATCAGGCGCATCGTGGCATGCTTGGAAAATTTAAGTGTCCCACCTGCTTTTGCATCCTGCTTCTGCTTTAAAATATCTTCAAAGGAGACACCACTCGAAGTTACCGCATCCGTGCTTTTCCGAGTCAGATACTGGTCAGTTACCTGCTCAATGGAAGCAAACTGGTTACTGATCTTATTCATAATCGCATTTCCCTTCTGTCAGATATCAGGTTTTATCTGTACCTGTCGTTGTGTCTGTATCCGTTTTTGTATCTGTTCCTGTTGTCGTATCTGTTGTTGTACCTGTCGATGATGAAGTACTTTTATACCAGTCTTTTCCTGCAAGTTTTTTCCATCTGTGCAAGCAGTTCCTGATATTTTTTCAAAGTATCTGTATCGATCTTTGACTGCTGATAAGAATTCAGATTATCGTAATATGTCTTTAAATTCTTGACATCATCCTTGTCACTTAATGTAAGCTGTGCTGCGGATGGCAATTTAGCAACCGCTGCTGCAAACGTCTTAGCAAGTGTCTCTGCCTCCATGTATTCGGTATCTGCAACCTGATATACATCAGAAAGTGAATATAACACCCCATTTACACAGATCTTCTGCTCACCGTTTTCTTTCTGTACATAATCAACAAATCCCTCTGTTGCTGTTGTTTCTCCAGTCGAAGATGTTGTCTTGATAATAACATATTTTCCAACAAGTGCATTTGCATTGCTGCTCTCGATTGTACTCTGCATACCAAGTGTTGCTTCCATCTGTGAAAATGTAGCAAGCTGTGCAACATACTCCGTATTGCTGGTAGGCTCTAACGGATCCTGATACTGCATCTCTGCACATAACAGCTGTAAGAACTGGTCATAGCCAAGGTCATTGCTGGTATCCGATTTGCTTGTAGTACTGGTATCCTTTGGTATTTTTCCGTCTACAACGGGCTGAATTAATGCCATTTTTTTCTCCTTTCTTTTGTTTTAAGCAGTATAATCTACGGAATTACCGTGATCTGCCATAATCTGCGCCACAAGGGCTTCTTCCTCACTCATGACTCCGGAGAGTTCATCTAACTCATCTAAGTTGATTCTTCTAGTCTTTGGCGAAGCTTTTTCCTGCTCCTCTGCCTGTCTCTCTTCCTGTTTTGCATTCTGCTCTAAGTTTTTTTCAAACTCATGGCTTCCAACCGTAACTTCTACGGCATCCACCTTCACACCTGCCTGGTTCATACTCTGTTTGAGTTCTGCCATCTGCGCTTCTAACGCTTCTTTTACCAGTTCGTTCTGTGTCATAATATGAGCAGATACATTTCCTTCCTTGGTCGTTACTTCGATATAAATCTTGCCAAGGTGTTCCGGGTTCAACTGCATCTCCATCGTCGTCTGTGCTTCACGGACAGTGATTTTTGTAAATTCTGTTACCTGACGGATCAGATCTAAAGTGTCAAGCTGTCTTGAAAATTCCGGCACATTTTCCGGTGTTTTTACTGCGTGCCGGATCTGCCACATGTTCCTGATTCACAAATGCTGTCTGACCCGATGCATTCCCAGATTCATTTTTACTGCCTGTCTGCTGTCCCTTATCTGACTCTGTCTTTACATCCGGTTCTTCTGTTTTCTCCGGCATCAGACCATCATTCACGTCATCGGTATCCTTCACATTATCTGCGACTTCTTTCTGCAGAACAATGTTGTCCTCCGGCTTCTGTGTTTCCACTTCATCTGCATTTAAAACTGTCTGTACTGTTTTATCATCTTTTGCATCTGAAATCATCTGCTCCGGCACAGCATCTGCTGCCGTCTGTACTGCGTTGTCATTTTCCGGCACCTGAATATCCGCCGGTAACTGCTCTGCATTCACATTTGTGTCTGTTGCAGCAGCCATCTCAGTAAACATCTGCGGTGTCATTCCAAGTTCATCTAACAGGTTCTGTGACAACTCTCCAATTTCATTTACAATTTCCATAAATGAACTGTTGCACAGCAGTTCTCCAACATTTTCACATCCTGTGAGTTCAGCTGTAAGCTGCGCAAGCTGATTCGGCTGTATCAGATCTGCAACAGTAAGTCCTAACTTCTGCATGGCATCTGCGATTTCTTCATCTGTCACACCAAGTTTATCTTTCAAAACCTGTCTCACATCCTCATCAAATGCAGCTAACTTTTCATCCGCATTTTCTGATTGAATGTCCGTTTTGCCTGCTGAATTATCTTTTATACTGCCCGCAGCATTCTGATAACGTTCATAATCATCTGCCACACTACTGTTTCCGGTTACAGCTGCCACATCCTGTCTGCTGTTCTGTCCACCATAATTGTAACCGCCTCCAACCTGGGTTGTCATCTGGCTCATCACTTCTGCAAACTGAACTTTCAGATCGCCTTCTTTTGTTCCGGTCAGTGTCTGGCCGCCCTGTCCTATGGACATAATTCCAGCCACTTCTGAAACGCGCGTGCTTCCCATGTTTCTTCCTCCTTTCCCTTTCGCTGCATGTACTGCCGCTTAATGATCTATTCTGAAGGTTTCATGATCTCTGTTACCTTTGCAGCGGTATCAGAAGTCATTTTACCAAGAATAGCAGCTCTTGAATCTGCATCCATACCATCTAAAATCTGTGCAACCAGTTTCAGGTTGTCTGTCATGGTATCAAAAATTGCTGCTGCCTCTTTTGGCTTCATGGATGAATATGTTTTGATGTAATCATCAAGCTGCTCATCCTCTGCCGTCTGTGCCACTACCTGCTTATACAGTACTTCTGCATTTGCAGGATCGATGCTTTCGTAATATTTCTTATATTCCTCAATATCCGGGGCTACATCAGAAAAGACAACATCCTCATAGAGCTCTGCTTTTCCTTTTCAAATTCTGCCTCGTTTTCCTTATATTGCTGTAATTCCTGTGATTGAGCTTCTAACTGGCTGATATAATCCGCATTTGCAGACGATGCATTCTGTGCATCTGCCAGTTCTTTTTCAAGTTCTTTAATGCGCTCAACCGCATCTGCCATCGTATCATACGCATAAGCACTGTCCTCTGTTGAAACCTGCTCCACCGCATCATCCGGTAAAATCTTATTTACATAAGGGACATCTTTCAGGATCGGTGCAAGCACGCCTGATCCAAATCCTCCAACATCCCATTTAATCAGAAGGGCAATAATTGCAAACCATACAACTATGATCAGAAGGGAAACAAAAAATACCGCAACTTTGCTGCCGCCGCTTTCTTCTTCAAGTTCATCGCTCTCTGCTGCATGCTGTGCTTTCTTCTGCTTTGCCTCTTCTTTTTTTCCTTTGTTTTTCTTCAGCTTTTTTATCTACAACTTCTTCTTTTTCTTCTGCCATATTTTCCTCCTGTCCGCTCAAACTGCCTAACTACGCTGTCCATTATCGTGATAGGTATAACTGACAAGCTCATCTATTTCTTTTGACTCTTCATGTAAAAGTTCCTGTTTAAACTCCTCAAAAGCTTTTTCTTTCAGTTTTTCATGTGTCTTGCGTTCAACCATTGCTTCATTCAACTGTTTTCTCGCCAATTCAACATCACGTTCTGCAGCATGTACATTCATCATCTGGCTGCGCTGTTTGCTTTTTAAGACGTCAATCGCCTTCCTGCATTCACGAATTTCCAAAACATTAATACTGCCACTCACCAATTCTCTTGCTTTTGATTCATAACCGGCTCTCCGGATCAGGATATCCTGAAGTTTCTGCTGTTCTGCCGCAAGTTTTGCATTCGCCATACCATAGGCTGTCTTTGCCTGATTTTCCATTTTTTCTTTGATATCAAGAATGTTCTGCATTCTGTATCTGAACTTTGCCATACCAGAAACCTTTCTTAGTTTTCAAACAGTTTTCGCAGCAGGTCAATCTCTTCGTTGAATTCAAATTTTTCATCGGTCTTTTGCATCAGGAACTCATTTACCGCTTGAATTTTTTGAATTGCATAATCAATTTCACGATTGGTTCCATTTTTATATGCCCCGATATTAATCAGGTCTTCTGCCTCATTATAAGTAGCCATAACATTTCTTAATTTTCCGGCAAGCTCTTTATGCTCACTTGTAGCAATCGAACTCATAACACGGGAAATACTCTGTAATACATCAATTGCAGGATAATGATTCTTTTGTCCTAATTTTCTGGATAACATAATATGTCCATCCAGAATACTTCTCGCCGTATCTGTGATTGGTTCATTCATATCATCACCATCTACAAGCACGGTGTAAAGTCCGGTAATAGATCCCTTATCCGAAGTTCCTGCACGTTCCAGAAGTTTAGGCATTTCTGAATACACACTTGGTGGATATCCTCTTGTTACCGGTGGCTCTCCGGATGCCAACCCAATCTCCCGCTGTGCCATAGAAAATCGTGTCAGTGAATCCATCATCAGCAACACATCTTTCCCCTGATCTCTAAAGTATTCAGCAATAGCTGTTGCTGTTTTTGCAGCTTTATTTCTTATCAATGCAGGTTTATCGGATGTCGCAACAATAACCACGGAGCGTTTCATGCCTTCTTCACCAAGATCGCGTTCCACAAACTCTCTTACTTCTCTTCCACGCTCGCCAATCAATGCAATCACGTTGATATCCGCTTTTGTATTTCTCGCAAACATACCAAGTAATGTACTTTTTCCAACACCGGATCCGGCGAAAATACCGATTCTCTGTCCTTTTCCTACTGTAATCAGACCATCTACTGCTTTCACACCCAAAGGTAGTACTTCATCAATAATTTTTCTTGCCATCGGATCTGGTGGCAATGCTTCAACCGGATAATCATACGGAAGTAATAATTCTTCCACATCGGTTGGCCGTCCTATTCCATCTAATGTATGACCTAACAGTTCTTCTCCAACTTTTACCGTCAGAGGATGTCCTGTATTTTCTACAATACATCCAACACCAATTCCTTCTACGCTTTCAAACGGCATCAGGAGTAAATGTTTATCACGGAAACCGACGACTTCAGCCATCGTTGAAATATTTTGTTCCCGATCGATAATGATACGGCACAGATCATCAGTTTTGCATTTGGTCCTACAGATTCAATTGTAAGACCGACAATCTTTGTCACCTTGCCTAAACGGTTAAAATACGTCTTATCGGCAAGCTGAAGATATTTATCAAATGTACCCATTCTGCCGCCTCACCTCTATGAGCATAATGCTTTGATATCCTTCATCAGATTATCAAGCTGTACGTCTACACCACAGTCAAATATTCCTGCGTCAGTCTCTATGGTGCACGCATTTTCATTCAGTGTATAATCAGGAACAATTTCAAGTTCTATGTCATGTCCGACATAATCTAATATTTCATCTTTATGCTTTTCTAAAAATGACACATTGTCTCCTGCAACCTTAATCCGGAAATGCTTTTCATCTTCGATATTTGCGATAGCATTATCGATCAGATGAAGCAGGATCTCTTTCTTATCATCAAACTGGATATGAAAAACCTTATTAAAAATACTTTAATATCACATCTACCAGTTCTTTTTCCATGTTTTTTTGTTTTTCCTGATAAGAATTCTGCAACTGTATTTTTTTCTGCTGTTGTTCCTGTTCTAACTGCTGTTTTTTCTGGTTATACTCCTGTTCTAATGTATTCTGTCCTTCCAGATAACCCTGTTTTTTTGCTTCATCACGGATAGCTTCCGCTTCCTGTCTTGCATCATCAATCAGCACATCTGCCTGTGCTCTTGCCTGCGAAAGTATCTGCTCCGCTTTTTCATTCACAGCAGTCATATCCTGTTCCGGTTCTTCTACAGGGATTACATTCTCTGTTTTGTCAGTAATAATCCCCTCCGCAAATCCATCCGGTCCTACAGGCCGGTCTTGTTTTACCATCTGTTGTTTCAGAAACTCCTGTATATGATCATTTGAATCGATCACCCTTGTATTCTGACTCTCTGTATGCACGAACCACGGTTTGTAAAGATTAGACAACGATCTCGTCACCTCCGCCTCTGGAGATTACAATCTCTCCAGAATCCTCTAATTTACGAATGACACTGACAACTTTCTGCTGAGCCTCCTCAACATCTTTCATACGGACAGGTCCCATAAACTCCATATCCTCTTTGATCATTGCAGCCAGTCGTTTTGAAAGATTCTTAAAGATAACGTTCTGTACTTCTTCGTTTGCAGCCTTTAAGGCAACTCCAAGGTCAGCATTATCGACATCACGAAGCACTCTCTGGATTGCACGGTCGTCAAGCAGCAGAATATCTTCGAATACAAACATCTTCTTGCGGATCTCGTCTGCCAGTTCCGGTTCTTCGATCTCCAAAGACTCCATAATATGTTTTTCTGTCGTACGGTCTACCGTATTTAAAATGTTTACGATGGCATCCACACCGCCAACAATGGTGTAATCCTGGTTGACAAGGGAAGAAAGTTTCTTTTCCAGCACACGCTCTACCTCTTTGATCACATCCGGAGATGTACGATCCATCATTGCAATACGTTTTGCAACATCTGCCTGTTTTTCCGGCGGAAGTGCTCCAATCACAAGTGCAGCCTGGGCTGATGTCAGATACGACAAGATCATTGCGATTGTCTGTGGATGTTCATCCTGAATAAAGTTCAATAACTGGCTTGGATCTGTTTTTCGAACAAATTCAAATGGACGTACCTGCAGGGACGCTGTAAGTTTTGTGATAACTTCCTTTGCCCTGTCCTCACCAAGAGCCTTATCCAGCAGCTCTTTTGCATATCCAATACCGCCTTCTGCAATATACTGCTGTGCCAAACAGATCTGATAAAATTCATTTAAAACATCTTCCTTAACCTGTGGTGAAACACTTTCTGGTGTTCGCGATCTCAAGTGTCAGTTCTTCAATTTCATCTTCTTTTAAATGCTTAAAGATATCTGCAGACCGCTCCGGTCCCAAAGCAATCAAAAGGATTGCTGCCTTTTGTATTCCAGTATAATCTTGTGTGTTCGTTGCCATACCTTATTCCCACTCCTCGTTCAGCCAGTTGCGCAATAATGATGCTGCCGCTTCTGGATTGTCTTCCACAAATTTTTCAATCAGGATACGTGTCTCAGACTTCTCATTATATCCAATATCCTGCATTTCTTCCTGGCTTTCTTTTGTTGACTCAAGCAGGCTTTCAACAGAAAGCTCCGGTTCGATCTCTGCCACTTTCTCTTTTCTGGTACTGCGGAACACCACATAGCCTAAAAGAAGAAGGATCAATACTACAAGTACGATCTGCAAATAATCAGAAGCACTTCTTCCACCGGAAGAATACTGGAAAACCGGTTCTTCCTGTGCAATGATGGTAATCTTGTCTGTTGGGATTCCTGTTGCATTTGAAATCATCGTGATATATTCCTGATCAACCGTAATCGGTGTCGGATCACTGTTTGCTGCAACATACTCATCAAATGTCATGTTATCGAGTGCTCCGGATGCACGCAATGTATCTTCATCGTAAATGCGGTATTTCGTTGCTACCAGAGAAACGGAAGAGTCTGCATAATTAACAGTTCCGCCATTTGATGACTTTTTCGTTACCTTTTCATTGTTCTGGTAGTTTGTGGTTGTATCTGTAACAGTACTGTGTGTGTAATTGTTATCTTCAATCACATAAGACGTATCATCATTCGAATCTGTTCCAGGTGTTGCAGCTGCACCACCTTCTGATTCTGATTCGTATTCACTCTTACTGCCAACCATACCATTCGTCTGTCCGTCCGGTGCATAATATTCATGCGTTGCTTCTTCTGACGTATCGAAATCCATCACAAGTTCCGGTGCCACTTCCACATGGTCAAACAAAGAAGAACCCACCATAACATCTTTCACTTTACTCTTTACCAGGTTTTCTGCTTTGATTTTACAGAGAGCTGGCTGTTTGCAGTTCCCACATTGGTATCAGAAGAGTCTCCTGAGAATAAGACATTCGAATTAGAATCTAAAATCTGAATATTATCTGTATTTTTATTTCCAAGCTGTGTTGCTATGTATTTTGCAAGACCTGCTGCCTGATCCTCATCCATATCTCCGTTTAAAGTAAGAATCACTGCTGCATAGGAATCCTGATCTTTTGCAAGAATTGTTCCATCATCATTTGGAATATCGAGTGTTACAGAAGCACTTTCAACATTTGACAGGGTTTCCAACTGTTCAGCAAAATATTTCTGCAGATAAACTTTGTATTTCTTTGTCTTGTCTGCCTCTGTCGAACTGAATCCACCATCAAAAACATTATCAATGGATGCGCCCTGGCTCGGTATATCATTTTTTCCGAGCAGAATCGAAGCAGCCGCCTCATCTTTTGCATCTACATAAAAGATCAGTCCATCCTGAGACATCTGATAAGAAATGCTCTCGCCATCCAGAAGATCCTTCACTGTACCTGCCTCTGCTGTTGTCTGACACTCGTGCAGTGTAACCATATTGGGTTTACTGACAACCGCTGCCAGTATTGCCAGCGCAACAATGATCACTGCGACAATGCTGATCAATAACGCTTTCTGCTTTGTATTAAACTTTTTCCACCATTCTGTAATCTTATTTAATATATTTTGCACCTGTTCCGGCATGTTATCTGACTCCATTCATTAAATTTGCATATTCATGATTTCTTTATATGCATCCAGCATTTTATCCCTTACCGCTGTTGTATACTGAAGTGCTGTAAGTGCTTTCTTTGCCGCAATCTGCATATCATGCGGATTATCTGCCTTTCCAAGGGCAAATTCTATCTGGGCCGCTTCTGCATCATTCTGTAAATCGCTCGTTTCTGACAATACATTCATCGCCGAATCAAGCACCGACTGAAAGCTGTCATCCGAAGTATTTACAAGTCTGTTCTGTTCCGCCACCTTTTCAATATAATCTGATGTGATCCCTGTTAATGAAGTAATATCCATTTACCGTCATTCCTTTCCTTACTTACTGATATTCAGTGCAGCCTGCACCATACTTTTCGTCGCGTCAAATGCTGTTGTATTTGCTTCATATGCTCTTGTTGCATCAATCAGGTTTGTCATTTCAGTTACCGTATTCACATTCGGGTATGTAACATATCCATTTTCGTCTGCATCCGGATGAGACGGATCATAAACCATACGCATCTCTGTCTCATCATCCTCTTTTACAGATGTCACCTTCACGCCATTTCCAACCGCTCTCGCTCTTGCAGTCTCATAATACTGTGAAAAAGGTGTTTCTGTCTTTTCTGCAAATGTAACGATCTTTCTCCGATATGGTGTACCGTCTTCCGTCCTCGTTGTATTTATATTTGCAATATTCTGTGCGATCGTGTCCATACGAAAGCGTTCTGCTGTCATTCCACTTGCGCTGATATCAAATGCCTGAAATAATCCCATATACTTTCCATCCTTTGTTCTATTTTCAATCTTTTATCCGTGGCAGTCAAATGTTCGTAAAAGTATGTATTCTATTACTTTAGAACCGTCTGCATTCTCGAAAAATTATTTGTTATCGCCGTTGTCAAAAGCTGATATCTCAGTGATTCAGAAGCCAGCTCCGCATTTTCTGTGTTTTCATCCACATTATTGCGGTCAAGTCGATAAGAATAATTTGCCGCATCTGTATAAGATGTCGTTGTAAGTTTCCCCAGATCCTGATTCAGTTCCCTCACCTTTTTATCAAGGCTGCTGTATTTTGTCTTGCCAAGTGCTTTCTGCAATACGGACTCAAAGTCAACATCCTGTCTCTTGTATCCAGGTGTGTCTATATTTGCAATATTATTGGTTATCACATTCTCACGCATCCAGCTTGCATCAGCCGCTTTATCAAGTATATTTGTATAGTCAAATACATTTGTCGTAAACATACTGTTGCTCCTTTCATGCACTATTTTCTATATTATTCTATTTTATTATAAAATATCTCAAAAAAAACACAAGAGTTTTTTATTTTTTTCGTAGTTTTTTCCCGTATTTTGTATTATTTTATGATTTGGTGTACTACAATTTGTCCTTATCTTTCATATTTCTCTCTTTTTCGACATTTTCCGCGTTTTTGCGCGCATCTTCTTCAGATGAAACACCAGCGTTTCCGCAAAAACATCCCCGAAAATGAAAATTTTTCAAGAAGATTTTTATCTTATCATTCGATTTTTCAAATTTAGGGATATGAAACAGCAGGTTTCATACAACGAATGGCATTCATCTGTATTCTTTCCACTTTCAGGTGTACGACTCAAAAAGGAATCCGCTATGTTTAACAAATAACATAACAAATTCCTTTTTGTTTTAACTATTCTTATGATTCTCTTTCTTTATTTTGTCCAGTTCATCAAACACAACATCATTTAATACTTTGATGTATGTTCCTTTCATTCCCGAAGATCTTGATTCGATCACACCTGCACTTTCAAATTTCCGTAGTGCATTTACGATTACAGATCTTGTAATCCCAACACGGTCTGCAATCTTGCTCGCAACAAGGATCCCTTCCTTGCCATCCATCTCATCAAAAATATGTGTGATTGCCTCTAATTCTGAAAAAGACAATGTACTGATCGCAGATTTTACAATCTGTACTTTTCTTGTCTCTTCTGCATTTTCTTCATTTACAGAACGCATCATTTCAAGTCCGACCACCGTTGTTCCATATTCACTCAGTATAATGTCATCTATATCATATTGACGGTTCTCGCGATATACAAATAATGTTCCCAGTCGTTCTCCCGCAATATCAATCGGTGTGATGATTGCTGTATATTTTTTTACATCATCCACAAATCCAAGTGTTTCAAGATTCACATTTTCTTTTGTGGACAGGATTCCAAGCAAACGTCATTTAAAAGCGGGTCGATAAAACCTCCTACCTCGTCCACAATCAATTCATTGATCTCTTCCACACCCTGAAGTACTCCTGTTCCAAGTACTTTTCCTTTTTTACTGATGACCAGGATATTTGATTCCAGTATTTCTTTTAATACATCACATATATCATTAAATACCACTTTGGAAGAATTATTATTGTGAAGCAATTTATTGATTTTTCTTGTTTTATCTAACAACTGAACACTCATAATACGTGCCTCCTGACTACATATATGTCTTTCATGATATCTTATATTTTATCACGTTAATTCTGAAAATTCAATATTCTAATATATTTTCCATAAAATTATTTCATTATTCGGAATCTTTTTCAACATTTTTACGATCTGTCACATAACCGCATTGTTCATCTGCACATACAATTTTGTTTCCTTTAATCACCATATAACCGCCACATTTTGGACATTTCTCTGCAACAGGCCTTGACCAGCTCATAAAATCGCATTCTGGATTATCCTCACACCCGAAATATTTTCTGCCTTTTTTCGTTTTGCGGAGTACAACCTCCTTGCCGCATTTCGGACATGTAACCCCGATTTTTTCAAGATAAGGTTTTGTATTCCGGCATGCCGGAAATCCCGGGCACGCAAGGAATTTACCATGCGGCCCATATTTTACTACCATGTTCCTGCCACAGACATCACAGATAACATCTGTCACTTCATCTTCTATTTTTACTTTTTCCAGATCTTTCTGTGCCGCTTTTACCGCCTCATCCAGATCCGGATAGAAATTACGCACCACTGTTTTCCAGTTTACATTGCCTTCCTCAACTCCATCCAGCAGCGATTCCATATTTGCAGTAAAATGTTCATCTACAATACTTGGAAATGATTCTTTCATAATCTGATTTACCACTTCTCCAAGTTCTGTCACATATAAATTTTTCGCTTCCTTGACAATATAACGTCTGCCGAGCAATGTTGTGATGGTAGGAGAATAGGTACTAGGACGTCCAATTCCCAGTTCCTCCAATGTTTTTACCAGAGATGCCTCTGTATAATGTGCCGGCGGCTGTGTAAAATGCTGTTTTTCATCAAACTCTTTTAAATTAAGCACTGTATTCTCATCAATAGAACCTACCAGAACATTATTCTCTGCTTTTTCATCGTCATCACTTGTATACACCGACATAAATCCGTCAAATGCGATTTTCGATGCAGACACTGTAAACCGGTATTCTCCTGCTCCGATCTTTACGTTCGTTGTCTCGTAAACCGCCTGCGCCATTCTGCTTGCCGTAAAACGTTTCCAGATCAACTGGTAAAGGCGGAACTGATCACGCGACAATGACTCTTTTACCATGACCGGAGTACGGTTAATATCAGATGGGCGGATTGCCTCATGTGCATCCTGTATTTTGGCACCATTCTTTTTCGTCGTTTTTTCGCCTGCGATATAGTTTTCACCATAATTTCCGGCAATATATTCCCGCGCCTGTGCATCTGCCTCTTCCGAAATACGAACAGAATCCGTTCTTAAGTAAGTGATAAGACCAACTGTTCCCTGTCCTTTGACATCAACACCTTCGTATAACTGCTGTGCAATCCGCATAGTCTTTGAAATTGGGAAATTAAGTGCCTTAGATGCTCCTGCTGCAGCGTACTGGTTGTAAATGGCAATGGGGCCTTTTTCACACGTTCTCCTTTTTTTACTTCTAAAACATGAAACTCCTCTTTCTGCATCTCTGCCATGATGCGGTCTGCCTGCTCTTTACTGGAAATCGTAAGTTTTCCGTTCTCATCTCCATAAAATTTTGCGAGCAGTGTCTTTCTCTCTCCTTTTACAGATAATTCTGCATCCAGTGTCCAGTATTCTTCCGGGATAAATGCGTTAATTTCATCCTCACGGTCACAGATAATGCGAAGTGCAACAGACTGGACACGCCCGGCGCTAAGTCCTCTTTTTACTTTTGCCCACAGTAACGGACTGATCTCATATCCTACCAGACGATCCAGGATTCTTCTGGTCTGCTGTGCATCCACAAGATTCATATCAATCTTACGGGGTTCTTTTTAAGGATGCTTTCACTGCATTCTGTGTAATCTCATTAAAAGTGATTCTCTGTGCATTTTTATCGTCTAATTTCAGTGCCTGGCTCAGATGCCATGAAATCGCCTCTCCCTCGCGGTCGGGGTCAGTTGCGAGATAAACTTTATCTGCTTTTTTTTGCTTCCTTTGCGCAGCTTTGCTAAAT
>ENA-OQDM01000437-OQDM01000437.1-human-gut-metagenome-genome-assembly--contig:-NODE-437-length-24939-cov-1.601000_pt1 | contig 24939 bp, 23 predicted proteins | sample MGYA00242772_ERZ504605 | MGnify/ENA primary metagenome ERZ504605 (study PRJEB26092, sample SAMD00036348) | human gut metagenome | host: Homo sapiens | study: EMG produced TPA metagenomics assembly of... | reverse complement strand
CTGTTTGCTAAAATGTATGAGGACTGGTCTGCCGGACGCATAACCGAGTATAACTTCAATATGCTGTCCGAGAAGTACCAGAACGAGCAAAAGGAGCTTGAAACAAAAATAAGACAGCTTCACGAAACGATGGAAGCCGCCGTACAGACCGCAGCGGATGCTGAAAAGTGGATTGCCCTGATGAAACAGTATGTCAACCCTGTGGAGCTGACCGCCGAACTTCTGAACACTCTAATTGAAAAATAACCGTCCACGAAGCTGTCAAGGGCGAGGACGGAAGCCGTGAGCAGGAAGTAGAAATCTACTACCGCTTCATCGGCAAAATCGACTGACCTTTCTTTTTTACCCAACAATATCTTTAATTAAGGGAGACGGGGGAGAGTATTCCGGATGTGATCGCCTGTGACAGGATGGCAGAAGCATTTGGTGTGGCGTTGGAGGATATGCTGCATTATGAGGAAAAAAATAAAAGTCTTCCACTTCCGCCAAAAGGGAAGCATATGTTTGGAACGGTTACAGTCGGAGCGAGAGGACAGATCGTTCTGCCAAAGAAGGCGAGAGAAGTTTTTCAGATCAAAGCGGGAGATACGATCATGGTGTTAGGTGATGAAGCACAGGGGATTGCCCTGGTCAAAGCAGATGATATGATAGATTTCGTGCAGCAGGCATTAAAAATGGCAAATCAAAAGGATAAGAACTAAGACACAAAAAAGTGAGGAAAACACTGCAGGAGGAAATGGAGATTTTTATGAGAAAACATTATCTGGATAATATCCGGTTTCTGACGATTTTTTTGTTGTGATCTTTCATGTTTATTTTTATTACAATAATATTGGAACCGAGGCGATGTTTGCCGGTTTAAAACCGTATGAAGGAGCAGTTACATTTGCGGGGATTTACCAGTATTTTGTATACCCGTGGTTTATGTTACTGCTGTTTGTAGTCGCCGGAATCAGTGCAAGATATGCACTGGAAAAGAGGACAGAAAGACAGTTTTTGAAAGAGAGGGTGGATAAGATTCTGGCGCCGTCGACACTTGGTGTTCTGGCATTTGGCTGGCTCGGTGGATATGTGATCTATCTTCACACTGCGCGTGGCAATATGCCGGAGAGTGTACCGGCTTTTGTGAGAGTCATTATCATCTTATGCTGTGGTATCGGGGCACTGTGGTTTTGCCATGTATTGTTTGTGGCAGCACTATTTCTGCTTCTGATCCGGAAAATTGCAGGAAAATGCAACGCTGCTTATCACGTTCTACCGGAACGGCATTTATATTCCGGCATTTTTAGCCGGATATTACCTGTTTTCGAATGAAAGTGTCATGGAAAAAATAAAAATGCAGTGCTCCTATTGGGCATTTGTGCAGCTGTAAGCGGCATATTTTATATCGTAAGATGTTATGGAATGGCATATACGGACAAAGATGTACTGTCAAGATGGGATTTAAACCTGTATGCATTTTTTATGGTTTTGCTCGTGCTTGGTGCAGGTCCAAAATGGCTTGATTTTTCCAATAATTTTACGAATTATATGGGAAAATGCTGTTTCGGTATCTATGTATTACATATCCCGGTACTTTTAGTGATCAATTATCTTCTGGCTGGAAAGGAGCTGCCATTGACTGTAGTCTATGGTATTGATTGGTGGGTGGATTTGTGGTTTCAATCTTATTATATGAAGTGATACGTCGGATCCCGGTGCTTAGATACTGGATTTTGGGGATTCGGAAACAACGGAATAACGTTTGAAAAGCGAGATATAATGGACTTTTTTGATAAAAATATCAGCTAAAATATGATTTCACAAAAAGTTCACAGAAAATTAGCACTCACCTCTTGACAGCGCTAATAAGTGGTGGTATAACATAGTCAGAACAAAGGAAGAGGGAACAAAAAGAGAAGATGATTCCCCAGAGTTCCTTCGTCTGAGGTTCCAAAACAAAGGTAAAAAACATGGGAGGTTCCACAGAAAGTGGACCGGTAGAAAAAGGAGAGATGACTTATGTTACTGCCTAGCATTTTTGGAGAAAACTTATTTGATGACTGGATGGATTTCTCATTCCCAGAGATTCCGGATGTTGATAAAACATTGTATGGTAAACATGCAAAGAACATGATGAAGACAGATGTAAAGGAGACCGAGAAAGGTTACGAAGTAGCCGTTGATCTTCCAGGATTTAAGAAAGACGAGATCCAGCTTGAGTTAAACGATGGTTACCTTACAATCAGCGCTGAGAAGGGTCTCGACAAGGAAGAGAAGGATAAGAAAGACAAATACATCAGACGTGAACGTTACGCCGGAAGTATGAGCGACTTCTTATGTAGGCGAGAGTGTTACCGAAAACGATATCCACGCAAAATACGAAAATGGTATTTTAACACTGGATGTCCCGAAGGAAGAGCAAAGAAAGTTCCGGAAAAACGATACATATCCATTGAGGGATAACAGATGAGAGGATGCCCCCCGGAGAGCGAAAGCTCTTCGGGGGCATTTTTGTGCGTAAGGAGATTTTTTACAGGTTGTATATGAGAAATGAATGTTGTATAGTATCTGCAAGAAATATCTTCTTTCGTGAATGTTATAAATGTTGGTTTCGTTACTTTTATTATATAACAATTGGATTTAAAGGGGATTATAATGACGCGGTAAAAAACAAAGGAGAAGAAAACAAACATGAGAATTTTTTTGGCGGAAGATGAACAGGATTTAAATGCCATTATTGTTCAAAAACTGACTGAGGATGGTTACAGTGTGGATCATTGTTTTGATGGCAGGACAGCAATAGATATCCTTTCCTGTACGGAGTATGATGCAGTGATTCTTGATATTATGATGCCAAAAGCAGATGGATTTACAGTGCTGCGTGCGCTGAGGGGAATGGGAAAGACAACACCGGTGCTATTTCTGACAGCAAAGGATGCTGTTTCGGACAGAGTAAAGGGATTAGACAGTGGGGCAAATGATTATCTTGTGAAGCCATTTTCGTTTGAAGAGTTGTCAGCACGTCTGCGCGCAATGATGAGGGGATCTTTCGGAGTTACTGACAATGTTTTGCATATTGCGGATCTTTCTTTGGATTGCACTTCCCACAGGGTAATGCGGGGGGGAAAAGAGATCACATTATCGGCTAAAGAATATGCCATGCTGGAATATTTCATGTACAATCAGGGGCGTGTGCTGTCTCGTGAGATGATAGAGGATCATGTCTGGAATTTTGATTACGAAGGGGGCACGAATATAGTGGATGTTTATATCAGCTATCTTCGAAAAAAAATTGATGGTGGATATGACAAAAAGCTGATTCATACAGTCCGTGGAAGAGGATTTATAATGAGAGAGGAAATTTAAGATATGGGGAGATTCTCAATCCGTCTGAAAATAACAATCTGGTTTACTGCAGCATTGGTGGTAATAGTACTATTTGCATATCTGATGATTTTTGTCGTCAGCCGTCAGATTTTGATAAAAACAATACAGGATAGTCTGGTGGAGACAGTGGAAAATAATGTGGATGAGATTGAATATTTTTCTGGGATGGATGAAATCCGTACAGATGCGGATATTGATTATTTGATTGATTACCGGAAAGGATATCTGGAAATTGACGACGATTTTCTGAGCAAGGTAAATGAAGTCTATACAGGATTGTATGATGAAAAGTCAAGGCTTATTTATGGAGAAAATCCAATAGCTGCAAAAGTGGCAGATCTGGAATTTGTGGATTCCGAGATTCAAAAAGTAATGAAGGATGGAACGGGGTATTATATTTTTGACCGGAAACTCACAGCAGAAGGACTTAACGGATTATGGCTTCGTGGAGTGGTATCAGAGGAACAGGGAGAGCGTCAGAGCTTTGGGATTATGCGGATTGCACTGGTTCTTCTGCCGGTTCTGGTCGTAATAGCATCTGCAGGAGGATATTTTATTGCTGGACGTACATTAAATCCAATTCAGAAAATAGCTGGGACTGCAAGAAAGATTGGAGGAAGAAAATGATTTGAAATGCAGGATCAATCTTGGAAAAGGGAATGATGAACTGCACCAGCTTGCGGATATATTTAATGAGATGTTTGAACGACTGGAAAGTACATTTGAAAAGGAACAACAATTTACATCTGACGTTTCACATGAACTAAGAACACCGATGGCTGTCATTTCAGCACAGTGTGAGTATACACTTGAAAAAGAAAGAAGCGTAGGGGAATATGAAGATGCCTTGCGGGTAATCAGGCGTCAGGCGCGGAAAATGACAAAACTTATTGATCATATGCTGGACTTTGCCAGACTGGAAATGAAATCAGGAAAATATGCAGAGGAAGCTGTTGATATGGAAGAACTGGTGGCATCTATTTGCTCTGATATGAAGCTGATAAGAGAAAAGGAAATTATGCTTGATTATGAGACGGAGCAGGCAGTGTTTTATGGAAATCGTGAACTTTTATCAAGAATTCTCGTTAATCTTGTCAGCAATGCCTATCGTTATGGGAAAGAGAATGGGCATATCTTTGTGAAATTAAAGAAAGAAGAAACGGAACTTGTTTTGTCTGTAACGGATGATGGGATAGGAATTGCAGAAGAAGAGCAGGAAAAGATCTTCCGGCGGTTTTATCAGACTGATGTATCGCGAGGAGGCGAGGGAAGTGGACTTGGGCTTGCCATGGTTTATGAAATTGTGAAGTTTTACAGAGGAAAAATCCAAGTGAAAAGTGAGGCAGGCAGTGGGAGTGTTTTTCAGGTAAAACTGCCGCTTTGATAAAAGCAGACATATGGAAATCAATAATGATTATAAAAAATTTGTCGTATTAATAATGTTCTAATAAATGCATGATATAATCAAAGTACAAAGCAAAACAATTAGAAATGAGAAACTCTCATGAAAAAAGGAGGATTTGTTTATGAAGAGAGCAGCAAAACAGGTTTTAATTGTACTTTTGGTCGTGATGGCGGTAATTGGTACAGGAAACATTTCAGCACAGGCAGATTATAACTGGAAACCGAAGAAGGTTTCCATAGCGCAGTCAGCAAAAAAGGTTTCTCAGGGAAAGGAGTTTGAAATCAGAGCGAAAGTAACTCCAATAGATGCTGAGGACGATTATATCCGCTGGGAAATTATTTCAGGAAAAAAATATGTAAAATTTGAGGATCGTGACCGCACAGGCGATGAAATGGATTTCATTGCCGTAAAACCAGGAAAAGCAAAAATCCGGTGTTATGTACAGGGAAAGAGTAAGAAGAAATATGGTGATACAATAACTGTAACTGTGACGAAGAAAAAGAGTGATTATTCATTGGCAAAGGTTGGAGAATCGGTCAAATATGTAGAAGCATGGGATGATTTTGATTTAGAGGTCAAAAAAGGATCCTCAATAAAGAACAGTCAGTTAAAATGGGAGATCAGTGATACAAGTATTGTCTCGTTTGCAGAAAGAAAAACAACCGGAACGGACGTTGAGTTTTATGCGGAAAAGACAGGAACAGTACGGGTAACCTGTACATGTACAAGTGGTAAGGCAAAGGGTAAAAAAGTAGTATATACCGTGAATGTTATTGCGGATGATGATGATGACTACGATGATGATGACTACTACGATGATGACTATTATGATGACTATGATTGAGCATGATTGAGAGCGAAAGCTCTTCGGGGGCATTTTTGACAGTTTATGCAAAAAATGCCCCCATTTGTGAAATACTCCCTCTTCATCTTTTGTTTGTGCTATGCTGAAATTACGAAAGTGAAAGATGTGCAGAGCACAAATAAAGAGAGGATCAATCATGAGTTTAAAAATACGAATCTATCATAAAACAGATGTCACTCGAAGAAAAAGCCCTGATGATGTCCGGCAAAAACACCTGGGAGACAGTGGATTTTGAAAAATACGGAATCCCGTCCATGGCGATGTCTGACGGACCGCACGGATTGAGAAGACAGGCGGGAGCCGGAGACCACTTGGGATTAAATGCAAGTCTCCCTGCGACCTGTTTTCCGACCGCAGCCTCGGTTGCAAACAGCTGGGATGAAACATTAGGTGAGGAGATCGGAACGGCATTAGCAGAGGAAGCCGTGACCATGGATGTCAATGTGATCTTAGGACCGGGATTAAACATCAAGAGAAGCCCGCTCTGTGGAAGAAATTTTGAATATTTTTCCGAAGATCCGTACCATGCAGGAAAAATGGCGGCAGCCTATGTAAGGGGAATCCAGAGCAAAGGAATTGCAGCCTGCCCGAAGCATTTTGCAGCAAACAGCCAGGAACTGCGTCGTATGGCAAATGATTCCGTTGTGGATGAGAGAACCTTTCGCGAGATCTATACGACCGGATTTGAGATCGCGGTAAAAGAAGGAAAAGCGAAGTCGATCATGTCTTCTTATAATGAAGTAAACGGTGTCTATGCCAATGAGAACCGCCACATGTTACAGGAAATCTTAGTCGATGAATGGGGCTTTGACGGATATGTGGTATCCGACTGGGGTGGAAGCAACGACCACGCACTCGGCGTGAAAAACGGAAGTCATCTTGAGATGCCGGGCACCGGAAAATCAGGAATGCATGATATCGTAAATGCCGTCAAAAACGGAACATTAGAGGAGAGTGTGTTAGATCAGCGCTTAGATGAACTGCTCCGTGTCATTTTTGCGACGCATCAGGCGACCGTGGATGGAAAAGGAACTACTTTCAATAAGGAAGCGCATCATAAACTTGCACGCAAAGCGGCCGAGGAGAGCATCGTCCTTTTAAAAAATGAAGAGCAGATCCTTCCATAAAACAGGGGACAAAAGTGGCTGTGATCGGAGACTTTGCAAAGACTCCGCGATATCAGGGAGCAGGATCTTCCTTAGTGAATCCGGCAATGCCGCCGGAGTCCATATTAGAGGAGATAAAAGACAGCGGACTTACGATGACAGCCTGTGAACAGGGCTATATCAGAAACAGAAACCAAATGCAAAACTGGTAAAAGCAGCCGTGGAAGCAGCAAAAAATGCGGATGTGGTGCTGTTTTTCGGAGGACTTGACGAGATCAGCGAATCGGAGGGACTCGACCGTGCCCATATGCATATGCCTGTAGCACAGGATGAACTGATCAATGAGCTTACCACAGTAAACAAAAATGTGATCGTAGTCCTCTCAGCGGGATCTTCCGTGGAAATGCCGTGGTATCCGTATGTCAAAGGAATTGTGCACGGTTACCTCGGCGGTCAGGCGGGTGCGTCAGCGATGCTTAACGTTCTGACCGGAAAAGTCTGCCCGTCCGGAAAACTGAATGAGACATATCCGCTTCATTATGAAGATACACCGGCGTATGAATATTATCCGAGCAAAGAGAGAAGCAGCGAATACCGGGAGGGACTTTATGTAGGATACCGCTACTACACGACAGTAGGTAAAAAAGTGCGTTTCCCGTTTGGTTTCGGACTCAGTTATACCACATTTACTTACCGTGATCTGGCGGTAGATCAGGATGGTGTGACATTTAAGATCCAAAATACCGGAACTGTGGCAGGAACAGAGATCGCACAGCTTTATGTCGGAAAAGAATCTGATTCCGTGTTCCGTCCATTGCGTGAACTGAAAGGTTTTGCGCGGGTGGAACTGGCTCCGGGAGAAGAAAAAGAAATAAGGATTTTATTTGACGATAAGACATTCCGTTTTTATGATACACGGACAGACAGCTGGGAAGTGGAAACGGGAACCTATCAGATCATGATCGGAAGCAATGCGGAAGAAATGCTGCTTGCGGGATCACTTGCGGTAAATGGAACTGTCACAGAGGGTGGCTACAGCAGAGAAAGCCTGCCGGAATATTTTAATGGTGAGATCAAAAATATTTCTGATGATACATTCTGCAGACTGTATGGCAGAGAGATCCCGGATGGAAGCTGGAGCGGAGAAATCCGTATGAATGATGCAGTCTGCCAGCTTTATTATGGAAAAGGAATTTTTGGTAAACTGTTTTACGGGGTACTGCGTATTTTGTTAAAGATCAGCGAATGGCAGGGAAAACCGAATCTGAACGTATTGTTTAATTACAATATGCCGATCCGCGGCTATGCAAAAATGACAGGTGGTTTTGTCACAATGAAGATGGCAGAAGCTTTGACCGAGATGGCAAACGGACACCGCATCAGGGGAACGGCACACCTGATCAAAGCGGCAGTGAAACGGGATTAGATAAATAAGTGGCAAATATCAGGGACTTGTACTAAAATAAATCTGAGGTACAGGTCCCCATTTGCGTTCACAAAACGTTTGTGGGGGATGATATCATGAGCGCAAGTGAGTCAACATGTTCACATGATTGCCGAACGGCGAATTGGAGCAGGTACACTGGAAAAGAAAATGGAGAAAAATATATGATAAAAATTGCAATCGTAGAAGATGAAGCGATGTATGCAAAGCAGCTTGAGGAATTTTTACATCAATATGAAAAAGAAAATGGGGAGGCTTTTGATATCACGATCTATTCGGACGGGGATCAGATCGTCAATAAATATCAGTCACAGTATGACATCATTTTGATGGATGTGGAAATGAAATTTATGGATGGCATGTCGGCAGCGGAGGAGATCCGAAAAGTGGACACGGAGGTCGTCATCATTTTCATCACAAACATGGCACAGTATGCGATCCGCGGCTATGCGGTGGATGCACTCGATTATGTTTTAAAACCGGTGTCGTATTTTGCATTTTCACAGAGACTCAGCCGTGCGATCGGGCGCATGAAAAAAAGAGAGACAAAGATGATCATGGTCAGCATGAAAGGAGGGACGGTGAGGATCAATATCGCAAACATTTATTATATCGAAAGCCAGGGGCATACGCTGATCCTGCACACAATTCTTGGAGACTATGAGACAACAGGCACAATGAAAGAGATGGAAGAAAAGTTAGCTGATATGAACTTCTGCCGTGGAAACAAAGGTTATCTCATCAATTTAGCACATGTAGACGGGATCACGGACGGCTGTGCCATGGTAAAAGGTGAGCGGCTGGTATTAAGCCGTGCGCGCAAAAAAGAATTTATGGAAGAACTGACAAAATACTGGGGAGAGGTTATCAAATGATGGAACATATTATGCCGGATATACCAAGAATCTACACAGCGGTCGCAGAGTGGATGGCATGCATGTTATTTATCCTGCCGGTCAAAAAGAGATTTCAAAAATGGCAGACGGCAGGCATTATGGCGGCTGTGCTTCTGATACAGAGTGTGTTTTTAGTCATGACGGATGATATTAAGATTTATTTCTGGATTCCTTGTATGATCGTGGCTGTATTTTTAATGATCGTATTTATCTACAGCTGCTGCGAAATTACTTTTACTGATGCTGCCTATTTTGGGATGATCGCATTTGTTGTCGCGGAATTTATGGCATCGTTCGAATGGCAGGTTGTATGTTACTTTTTCGACGAGGCGATGACAAACTGGTGGCTTTGCAGAGGTCTTCTGGTTCTGATCTATGGTGCGATCGCACTGATCCTGTATAAAATTCTGCGGGTACATATGCCTAAAGATGGGAAAATGAATATCAGCCACCGGGAATATATTTCCGCCGGACTGATCGCGGTTGCGGTGTTTGCTGTCAGCAACATGAGTTTTCTCACGGAAAATACGCCATTTTCCGGGCGCTATTCGTTTGAGATCGGAAATATCCGTACATTAGTAGATCTTGGCGGTATCGCGATCCTTTATGCACATCTGATCCAGTGCCGGGAACTGCGTGTGAGAAAAGAACTAGAATCCGTGCAGAATGTGCTGCAGAATCAGTATGTGCAGTACAAGCAGTCGAGAGAGAGCATCGAACTGATCAATTATAAATATCACGATTTAAAACACCAGATCGCATTCCTGCGGAGTGAGGATGATCCGAAAAAACGCGAAGAATATTTAAACCGCATGGAGGATGAGATAAGACAGTATGAGACACAGAATAAGACCGGAAACAAAGTGCTCGATACGGTGCTCACTACCAAAAGCCTCTATTGTGCGAAACATGGGATCACGTTTACCTGTGTTGCGGACGGCACACTGCTTGATTTCATGGATGTGATGGATATCTGCAGCATTTTTGGAAACGCGCTCGATAACGCGATTGAGTGTGAACTGAAAATACCGGATAAAGAGAAGCGGCTCGTGCATGTGACGGTTTCAAAACAGAAAAATTTCCTGCTCCTCCGGTTTGAAAATTATTACGAAGGGAACTTAGAGTATCAGGAGGGAAAACTGGTCACGACCAAAAAAGAGAAAGAATATCACGGGTACGGACTCAAAAGTATCCGCTATACGGTCAACAAATATGACGGTGCGGTCAGCATTGATACAAAAGAGAACTGGTTTGATTTAAAGATCCTGATCCCGATGAGAGATAAGGCTATATGAAAACAAAAATGTAAAAATCTATTTGGGGTGTTGAAATGAAAAATGAGAAGAAAAAATTACCGATTGGAATAGAAAATTTTGAAGAAATACAGTCAGCTGGATTTTATTATATAGATAAATCATATTTGATCAAAGAACTTCTGGAAAATTGGGCAAAAGTCACACTCTTTACCCGTCCAAGGCGATTTGGAAAGTCCCTGAATATGAGTATGTTAAAAAATTCTTTGACATAAACGGAAATAAAGAAATTTTTAAGCATTTAAAGATTGCACAAGAAACCAGGCTGTGTGAAGAGTACATGGGAAAATATCCGGTGATATCTGTTTCTTTAAAAGGAATCAATGCGCAGACTTATGAAAAAGCAATAGAGATGACGGTCCAGCTTATCAAAGGGGAGGCAAGAAGGTTTCAATATCTGTTAGAAAGCAGCAGGCTCACGGGATATGATAAAAAAGCATATACGGCATTACTTGAAACGGATGTGGATGAGGGAACACTATGCAGCAGTTTAAAAGTGCTTTCCGAACTTCTTGAAAAGCATTATGGGAAAAAAGTAATTATTCTGATTGATGAATATGATGTTCCACTGGCAAAAGCATTTGAACGGGACTATTATGATCAGATGGTTATCTTTATCCGCAACCTGTTTGAGTATGCGCTTAAGACAAATGACAGCCTGAAATTTGCGGTGCTGACTGGATGTATGCGCATTTCCAGGGAAAGTATTTTTACAGGACTGAATAATCTGAAAGTTCTTTCCATTGCAGATGTACAGTTTGACGAGTATTTCGGATTTACCGATGAAGAAGTAAGGGAGATGCTGGAATACTATGAACTTTCCGATCATTACGAGGATATTAGGGAGTGGTATGACGGATATCAGTTCGGAAAAGCAGAAGTTTATTGTCCATGGGATGTAATCAATTATGTGGACACGTTGCGGGCGGACCCGCTGGCAGAGCCTAAAAATTACTGGTCAAATACAAGCAGCAATGAGGCGGTCAAAAGATTTATCAGGGAATCGGATAAAGTAACGCTAAGGCGTGAGATAGAGCGGCTTGTTGCAGGTGAAGTGATCGAGAAAGAAATCCATCAGGAACTGACTTATAAAGAAATGTATGACAGTATTGACAATCTATGGAGTGTATTATTTACAACAGGATATCTTACACAAAGAGGACGGGCAGCGGGGGATACGTTCCAGCTGGTGATTCCGAATATGGAGATCCGGAAGATTTTTACAGACCAGATTATGGATTTTTTTAAAGAAAATGTACCGAAGAATGGCGTGCTGTTAAATACATTCTGTGAAGCATTAAGAAACGGAGAAACAGAAACGATAGAAAAATGCCTGTGTGATTATCTGCGGCGGGCCATCAGTATCCGGGATACTTTTGTGAGAAAAAAGATGAAAGAAAACTTTTATCACGGTATCTTACTTGGAATTCTCGGGTATGAGGAATCGTGGAGTGTTTCTTCGAATAAAGAATCAGGCGATGGTTACAGTGATATTGTGATCGAGACGGATGACGGTGAAATGGGAATCATTCTGGAACTTAAGTATGCACAGGATGGAGATTTGGAAACGGCATGCCAGTCTGCGTTAGAACAGATCGGTGGGAACAATTATATAGACATTCTTGAAGAGGATGGTGTGGAAAAGATTCTGAAAATATGGAATCGCATTTTATAAAAAGAGATGCAGGGTAATGATTGGGGAAAAATCCTGATGCGGGATAAAAAACTTGACTTGGAGTCCACTTTATGAGCTATACTAGAGGGGAAAAAGAAAGGAGAATTATGGAAAAGTCAGGAATTTTAAAAAATAAGCTGTTTTTGTATCTCACGGAATTTTTTGCCGGAATGTCCGTGATGGCAGTAGAACTGGGTGCGAGCAGGCTGTTGGCGCCGTATTTCAGCTCGTCGCAGATCGTGTGGACGATCATCATCGGAACGATCATGATCGCAATGGCGCTTGGAAATATTTATGGAGGAAAAAGTGCGGACCGGTCGCCGGACCCGGACAAACTGTACCGCAGAATACTGATCGCTGCGATCTGGATCGCACTGATACCGGTCGTCGGAAAATACATTATCCTTGGAATATCGGCACTGCTGATCTTTACCGTCAGCAGCAATTTCCTCATTATTGCCGCATTTGTGGCATGTATGGTGATTTTTGTATTCCCACTGTTTTTACTCGGCACAGTGACGCCATCCCTTGTGAAATACTCGGTGGACAGTCTTGACGACAGTGGAAAAACGGTCGGAACGCTGGGAGCATTCAACACGATCGGAAGCATTATCGGAACATTTGTGCCGACTTTTGTGACGATTCCGGCAGTCGGAACCTCTATCACGTTTCTCATTTTTGCGGGAATTCTGATCGCATTAGCCGCAGTGTATTTTTTGAGCAGCCACAGGGGACAGAAGAAGGTGGCAGTATCGGCAGTTATTTTCGTACTCTGCTGTGGACTTGGCTATTCGGATTCTTTTGCATTCTGGCAGAATGACTTAAGTTACGAAGGGGAATCCATTTATAATTATTTACAGGTCTCCGAGGATGACAGGCGCGTGATCTTATCCACGAATGTCCTGTTCGGTGTGCAGTCACTCTACATGAAAGACGGCGGTCTGACCGGAATGTATTACGATTATGCGATGGCGGCGCCGCTCATGATCCCGGATAAAAAGGCAGAGGATATGAATGTTCTGATCCTTGGAATGGGAACCGGAACTTACGCGACCCAGTGTAAAAATATTTCGGTGATATGTCAATCGAGGGCGTGGAGATCGACGATAAGATCACGGCGCTTTCCAGACAATATTTTTCCCTGCCGGACGATGTCAAAGTGACGACCTATGATGGCAGGGCATATTTACAGGCGATCGACGAGAAATATGACGTTATCATGGTGGATGCCTACCAGGATATCACCATCCCGTTTCAGATGTCATCGGTCGAATTTTTTACGATGGTCAAAGAGCATTTAAACGAGAACGGCGTGATGGTCGTAAACATGAATATGCGCGGAAACAATGAGGGCAATATCAACCAGTATTTGTCGGATACCATTGCATCCGTATTTGACCATATCGTGACCGTGGATGTGGACGGTTCCACAAACCGGGAGCTGTATGCTTCCTCCAATGCAGACATGGTAAAGACATTAGAGAATAACGCAAATGAGACCGGACATTCCGATCTGCGCGATATGATGCTTCATGTGGCAGACACCAGCAGTGTGTATGAGGCGGGAGATTATATCATGACGGACGACAAGGCGCCTGTGGAGCTTCTCGGCATGCAGGTGATCGACCAGCTGATCCAGGGGGAAGTTGCATATTATAAGGATATTTTTGAAAAAGACGGGATCAACGGACTGCTGGAGTCACTATAAAAAGATTTTAGAAGACAGGAAATCAAGCGCATGCGCAAACAGCTTTTACAGGAACTGAAACTCATATCAGAAGAAGAAAAGAAGTATCAGTCAGGACAGGGAAACATCGAAAAACAGTTATATGCGAAGGATTCGATCAGTGAGATCGACCGGGAACTGCTGTTAGAGAGAGGACGGCTCGTCACGGTGCGCCCGCACAGCCGTTTTGTGGAATTCCCGGAGCACAGGCACAATTATGTGGAGATGATGTATGTGGTGCAGGGAAACATCACACATATCATTGAGGGAAAAGAGCTGACCCTTCACAAGGGAGATGTGCTGATGTTAAACCAGCAGGTGCGTCATGCGATCCGGCGGGCGGAATATGAGGATATCGGGATCAATTTTATTGCGCTGCCGGAGTTTTTTGAAATCCCGCTCTCCATGCTGCATGAGAAAAATGTACTTGCGGAATTTATTGTCGGTGCGTTCCGGCAGAAAGATCCCGTTTCACATTACCTGCTGTTCCAGCTGCAGGAAGATCCGCAGGTGGAAAATCTTATGGAAAATATGATTGATTCCATGTTACATGAACATGCAAATGAGGATGTAATTAATCAGTATTCTATGGGACTTGTATTTTTATATCTGCTGAATCATCTTGAAAGCTTAAGCCATAATTCTTCCATGGATTATAAGGAGACGGTTGTACAGGCAGTACTTGGATATATTAACAGTGACTGCAAAAATGCAAATCTTACCAAGATAGCAGCAGATACCCATCAGTCCATGACGGTACTTAGCAGACTCATCAAGCAAAAGACCGGATATAATTTTCAGGAACTTTTGCAGCACAGGCGGTTTGAGACAGCTGAACATTTATTATTGGAGACAGATTTGTCAGTGGAAGAGATTGCGTTAGATGTTGGTTATGAAAATCAGAGCTATTTTTTCCGGCAGTTTAAAGAAAGATATGGAATGACACCGCGAAAGTATCGGTTAGAACATTATAAAAGATAGACAATGCAGAAAATAAGGACAGTTTTTTAGTCGAATGAGAGTCTAAAAAGCTGTCCTTATTTTTGTTATCTTAAAAAAAGATACATAGTCTATAAGTTTACAAGGGGGTATCCTATGAATACAATACGTGCAATTATTTTTGACTTGGATGGTGTTATATGCTTTACGGATCAGTATCATTATCAGGCATGGAAAGAAATGGCAGACGCAGAAGGAATTTATTTCGATGAGACAATTAATGGCAGACTACGGGGAGTAAGTCGTATGGAAAGTCTGGACATTATTTTGGAGAAAGCATCAAGAGAATATACACAGGAGGAAAAAGAACAACTTGCCGCAAGGAAGAATGAAAGTTATGTTCGTCTGTTGGAAAAGATGTCTCCGGATGATCTGTCGCAGGAGGTAAAAAAAGACACTGGAAATATTACGTCAGCGAGGGTATAAGCTTGCGATTGGATCAAGCAGTAAAAATACGAAAAAGATTCTGACACAGATTGGATTAAACGGATACTTTGATGCAATCAGTGACGGAACGAATATTACGAAATCAAAGCCGGATCCGGAAGTATTTTTGAAAGCGGCTGAGATGCTTGGTGAAAAACCTGAAAATTGTCTGGTCGTAGAGGATGCGCTTGCCGGTATTGATGCTGCTTATGCTGGTGATTTTCAGAGTGCTGGAATCGGAGATGCCGCAGGTCATAGCCAAGTGACATATCCGATTCAGGCATTTAAAGATCTGCTTTCTATTTGTTCTATCTGCTAACGTCAGATGGGCAGATGACAGGTGTGATTTGAATAAGTCGAATCTCTAATAGTTCTAATTCTGCATTCAATCTTAGGGTTTCATCAGAAGCGATATGCATCAGCTTCTGATGGAATCCTGGAGAGGATGCTTTTTTTAACAAGTCAAATTCATAAGGAGTGGTAAGTTCTAATCCACCCATGGAAACCCATTGGTCATAAGAACTCCCATGTGTTCGATTTACATAAGTCTCAGAAATTTTGTATGTACCTTGCGGAATATTAGAAAGACATAGTTCGATTGTGACTGGATCAGAATCTGCAAATACAGTATAGCGATCTGTTTCTGCCATATCAAAACGTTCTCCGTTGGCATAAAGATAGTTAAAATGTTTGTAATTGTACAACATAATCTGATAACTGTTGTGTTTACGGGTAATGAAATAACCGTCTCCTCGTCCTAAAAACTGATCTCCTAACTGCCGTAAGAGAGTATAAGCATAATAACTTGCTTTTGGAATTCCATTTACCGTGAACAGACCTAGTCCACCGAAAAAGAGTTTGTTGGGCAGAGCGTCATCTGCCATAAGATCGGTAAGAGCCTGATAAGTAAAACTATCTAGTCGGTCATAATTTTCCAAAATATTTTTTACAATGTAGCACGATTTAAAACATGTATCATTGAGCAAATCCTGCTGGCTTGGTGTGTTGTTCCATTCTGACAGGTAGATTGGCATATTACCAAGTCCAAGCTGGCGTCGTTCACGGAGAACCTGCATAACAAAATCTTTTAACCCATCAGGAGATTCAGAAAGACTCATTGCATACACAAAACCAAACGATTCCTTGGAATGATTTTTATCGGAAATCATTTTAGTGTCGTAGTATGTAAAACTTAAACAGTCTGGAAGACAGGAATTTTTTTTACACCATTCCAAAAAGTTCAGATACCAGTTTTCATAGCTTTCGCCTACAATGTAGTAGGTTGGAGGAAGACTAAATTCGATATCAGGGCAAAAATCTTTAATACAATCATAAGTGCTTTTATAGAATAGAAAAAAGTCATTTTCGTTTGTAAAGCCAAATAGGTCGGAAGAAGTATTCGGTTGGTTCCATAGACCAAATTTCCAGGTCTTTATGGTATCTAACCCGTAACGGTCAGTGATGTGAAGCAAAAATTCATGGACCAGCTGACACCATGCACTGACAGAGTGGGGCTGGCTGACATTTGCACCAAACAATCGTCTGTTTGGATATTTTGCAAGTTTTTCCGGCATGTAGGATAATTGAAGCCAGGGTTTTAGGTGATTGACGATAACAAAATCCAAAATCTTATCAAGATAAGAAAAGCTATAGACCGGGACTTTACTTGCAGTTTCATTGTATATATGCAGATCATCAGAAAAGATGCCACATAATTTAATATATTCAAATCCAACTGTTTCCTGAATCTGTGTTAACATTTTTTGAACATCACAAATTAGTACATCACTTGCCCGCCCAACGGTCATCATTTTTTTCCAGGTGTGAAGCAGAGTATAGGAACTTCCGTTTACAGAAATCTCAATTTCAGTTTTTTTCACAGGAGATACAACCTGAAAAAATGTATCTTCTTTCAAATATTTTTTTAATCCGTAAATATAGTTATGTTGTTCTACACGTTGGGCAGTATTCTCTTTTCTTCTTTTTTTGTTCACGGCGATAGTCTTTTTGGTAACATCCCGTATTGCTTTTTTAAAAAAAGTTACAAAGGCATGACTGTTGGAAAAACCGCTGTCAATCGCTATTTCATCAATATTCTTATCAGTGGTTGAGAGTTCCTGTACTGCGTGCATAAGGCGGTATTGGTTAAGATAGCTTAAAAAATTCATTCCGTAATATTCCACAAAAAACTTAGAAAGATATGGAACGGACAAATGGACTGCATCAGCAAGTTCTTGTAAGGTTATATTTTCCGTGTAATGCTGCTGGATCAACTGTGAGATTTCGGAAATACGTAAAGCATACTTGTGATTTTTCTTTTCTTTAGCAGTAGAGAGTTTGATGCGGAAGTTCCGATACAGTACATCCATAATATTGTAGATATAAGACCAGTTTCGTAATTCATACCCATCTTTTTTATCAATATTTGTTTTGATAATGTGCGCTATCAGAGTGCGGAGTTGGACAATAGCTTCCTGATTATCGGTCATCGTACTGATAAAGAAAAAGCGAGGATGGAATGGAACGGGTAGAATCTGTTCAAACAAAGTCTGGTTGAATAAAACGGTTACAATCACACAGTTGACACCATGAAGTTCATGAAGCGAGAGTGGATTAACACAGAACACGTCATCTTCTGTTAAATTGTATATATGATCATCCAGTTGCAATGTACAGTTCCCGGAAACAATCATTGATAATTCAAAATAGTCATGCATTTGTGAACGAATATGATCAAAACGCTGCATTATACAGCGAATGGGCATGTGCATATCATTTTCTGAAATAAGATCGTAATTTTCTGACATAAAAAATCCCCCATTTAAAACTAAATAAGATATTGTAATGATTAAAACATAAATGTAATGAAAAAATCAATAAAAACATCGAATTTTTTAATCTGTTTTGTATGACGGATTGAAAAGATGTGGAAAGAAAAGAAGAGCAGACATAAAAAAGTTAAAAATTAAAGTGAAACAGATAAAAAACAAAATCACATGAAAATTAATGAAAACTTATAACATCTATAAAGACGAGGTGATAAACATGAGTGAACCAATATTAAAAGTTGAAAACATGAATAAAAGATTCGGAAGTACAGTGGCTTTAAAAGATGTGTCACTTTCTGTATATCCGGGGGGAAATTCGGGGATTAATTTGGGGAGAATGGATCAGGAAAGTCAACCATTACTTCCATTGTAGCAGGAATGCAGGCATGCGATAGTGGTAAGATGATATTTAAAAATCAGGACTGGAAACCTCTTAGTATGATTGATGCACTTCACAAGGGGATTGGAATGATCGTTCAGGAAAGCGGAACAATACCGGGAATTACAGTTGCGGAAAATATTTTTCTGGCAGAGACAGAGAGGTATAAAAACAGGTTTGGATTGATCAATCGCAGGAAGATGAATGCAGATGCAACTGAAGTCATGAAAAAAATTGGGGTAAATGATATTACTGGCGATATGCTTATGCAACAGCTGGATTTTCAGACAAGAAAGCTTGTAGAGATTGCAAAGGTCGTGATGAAACAGCCTCAGATTTTGGTAATTGATGAGACAAGCACTGCCTTATCTCATGATGGAAGGGAAATTTTATATGATATTATGAATCGTTTCCGCAAAGAAAATAAGTCAGTGATTTTTATTTCACATGATCTGGATGAGATTATGGAGGTGTGTGATACTTTAACGGTTCTTCGAGATGGAAAAATAATCAGAACATTTAATAAAGAAGAGTTTGAAGCGGGTGCAATTCGTTCAAGCATGATCGGACGAGAACTGCAGGGGGATTATTATCGAAGTGATTTTGAAGCAAGCGCACAGCAGGAAGTTGCGTTGAATGTTAAAAATCTTGTTTATACAGATAGACTGAAAGGTGTTTCCTTCCAGGTGCGAAGGGGAGAAATTGTTGGAGTCGGAGGTCTGGCACATTGTGGAATGCATACACTTGGAAAGGTATGTTTTGGTGCAGTAAAGCCAGAAGAAGGAAATGTTTCAGTGGCAGATGGAACGGTAATTGACAGTCCGGCAAAAGCGATGAAGAAACGTATGGGTTATGTGTCTAAGGATAGAGATGTGGAATCATTATGTTTGAATGCAAGTATTGAAGACAACATATCAATTGCGGGAATGAGCAAATTTGCCGTAAAAGATTTTCTTGTTTTAAAAAATCGCGAAAAAAATATGTAAATCAACAGATTGAGGAATTGTCCATTAAATGTTCTGGAAGAGATCAGGCGGTATCACAACTCTCGGGAGGAAATAAACAGAAAGTCGTATTTGGAAAATGGATTGGCTGCGGAAGTGAAATTCTTATACTGGACTGCCCGACACGAGGCGTGGATATTGGTGTAAAGCAGGCAATGTATCAGCTTATGGTTAAGTTGAAAAATGAAGGAAAATCCATTCTGATGATCAGCGAGGAAATGCCGGAACTCATTGGAATGAGTGATCGGATTTTGATCATGAAGGACGGAGAGATTACGGCAGAATTTGAGAGAAATAAAAATCTTTCTGACTCACAGATTATTGAGTACATGATATAGGAGGCTGGGAAAGATGACAAAAAGTAAAAAAATAATGATAGGTGCATTGCCGTTTGCAGCACTTATCGTATTGTTTGCAGTATTTTGTGGAATTGTAAGCAGTAAGGGATATCGCCTGGATATGTATATCAAGATTATATTTAATGAAGGTATTGTATTATCCATTGTTGCAACAGGTGCAATATTTATTTATACATTAGGTTCGTTTGATATCAGCTTGGGTGCGGCAACGCTTTTTTCAGCAACACTTGGGGTAATGACATATAATGCAACTGAAAATTTTATATTAATGATTGTTGTGATTTTATTGTCTGGAATTGTCTGTTCTTTGTTAAATTCTGTGCTGGCATCCATTTTTCATATTCCGGTGTTTGTTACAACGGTGGCAATGATGTCTGTTTTGTCTGCAATTGCATCACAGATCATTACCACAAAAGGTGGTGCAGTAGGCGGAATCAGCATTCCGAGTGAGGTAGTGAAACATTTGGATACATCCGCATTTAAAATTATAGTTTTGGTAATATGGGTGGTAGTATGTGCGTTCATCTTTGATTACACCAAGTTTGGAAGACGTGAAAAGTTTGTTGGGGGAAATCCAATCTGCGCCCAGCTTTCCGGTATTAAATACAATACATATGCAATACTTGGATTCCTTCTGGCGGGAATCGGCGTTGGAATCGGCGCATTTATGACGCTGGTTTATACCCCATCTGTTACAACAACGACAGCGGGGGATATAGGGATGAACATTATGGTTGCTATCGTGTTTGGAGGTATGCCAATCTCAGGAGGTGCAAGATCGAAAATTTATGCGGCTGTAGTCGGTGGATTTTCCTATATTATTTTAAATAATATTCTGGATCTGCTGATTGATTCAACATCTGGATATGGAATTACACAGATTGTCAGTGCTGTTTTTTTTCTGGTAGTTGTTTATGTTGCAAGTGCAAATTATCGTTCGCAGATGTTGCCGCGATAACAGAAATATGAATTTAACACATAACGTGTTAAAAATAAAATTTTAATAAGAGAAATGGGAGGAATAATTTATGAAACGTACAATGAAGAAAATGGTAAGCCTTGGACTGGTTGCTGCCATATCGTTGACAATGCTGGTTGGTTGTGGAAACAGCAAAGAAACAGCTGACAATACAGCCAGCGACAACACAGCAAATGATACGAGTGATACAAGTGTCAAGGAGGAGACAAAGACAGCAGAGAATGCTAAGATTGGTGTTTTAGTTCAGGATGTTAGTGGCGAGGAAGCATTAGGGTTCCGTACTTATTATGAAGATTATGTTGCGAATCAGTATGGTGTGACATTTACTTATACCGATGAACTTAAAGATGCGGCAAGCGAGAAGTCTGCTATAGAAAAATTCGCTTCACAGGGATATCAGGCAGTCATCTCTCTTTCAAGTAATGATCGTGCATTGCAGATTGAAACCTGTGAGGAAAATCAGATTTATTATGCGGTTGCTGCTGGAACTCTTGATCAGGAGCAGTTTGAAAAATATAAGACAAATGAGTACTTCCTTGGTCAGGTTGGACCAAGCATGGATACAGAGTATGAAGCTGGTGTAGAAATGGGCAGGTTCTTTGCGGAAAAAGGCATTAAGACAGCTGCTATCTATGGGGCATTTATTCCAAATCCTATGCATGTATACCGTGTAGCGGGTGTACTTTCCGGTCTGGGACTTTCCTATGATGGTGCTACAGAAGAGGGAGAAGTAGTGGGCAAGATTTTTACTGATCAGAGCGTGGATTTGTCTAAGATTTCTGGGGATATCCAGATTGTTTCTTATCTGCAGGGCTATGGTGATACAACAACAGATGAGATCAATGCAGCAATTCAGGCAAAACCGGAAGCATTTATTTCAGTGGGAATGGCAACAACATTTTTTACACAGCAGTTAAATGCTGCTGGTATTGAGTTCTCAGATATTGATTCCTTTACACAGAGTAATGGAGAAGCTATCACAAATGGAAAACTTGTCTATCTTGCCGGTAAATATTCATCTTCTGTAGGTCCTGCATTTGCATTAGTTTTAAATGCCATCAATGGAAATGTATCCGTGATGAACAGGGAAATGCAGTCTCACTCAGCCAAAACTATCAGGTTGCAACTGACGAGGCTACATTTGATGAGTTTTATAAGTCAGATAACGGAGATAATCCAATTTACAATAAAGAAACATTAGACCAGATTATTGGTGAGTCTGTTACTTTTGATGAGATCAATGAACTTGTAACATCGAAGTAATTCATTTTTACAGTCAGGTCACGGCTTCATTTAGAAGCCGTGCTCTCTCCAAATAAATGAAAAGTTAAAAATTCAATTTATTTGGAGAGGGTATGGAATATCCTGAAAAATGAAAGGAGAGGACAACATGAAAAATAAAAATAGACATTTGGTAAAGAATGTAATTGGTACATTAACAATACCGGTACTGGTGGCTGTATTATTGCAGGGAATCTGCATGTTCAATGGAAAAACAATGATTTCAAACATGACAGGTTTTGATAACTTTGTTGTATATATTGCAATTGTGATGATTACAACAATAGCATTATCCATTAATTTAAATAGTGGTCGTTTTGATTTTTCCTTGGGATCAATGGCAGCACTTTCTTCTGTATTAGGAGCTAAAATTACATATTCCATTTTAGGTGGTGGAAGTAACAGTGCATTGATGATGTTGATATTGACGATCTTATTTGGTATGTTACTTGGACTTGTTTCAGGACTTATGTATGTGGTGCTGCATCTGCCGCCAATCATTACATCTCTTGGAGTGACACTGATCTATGAGGGAATTCTTTTTACAATCACGGAAGGACGTTATGTGATGAAGGAAGTGCAGAATCCATCTATGACAGCTTTTACAGGAAGCTGGATTTATGCAGCAATCATTATTGTGGTTGTGTTAGCTGTCTGTATAGCAATCTTTGATTACACAAAGTTTGGATATGATTATAATGCACTCAAAAATGGTCAGAAGGTTGCGGTAAATACCGGTATAAAAGAGATATCAAATGCCATTGGATGTTATGTGATCTGTGGCGGATTGATGGGAATTGTAGGATTTTTAAATGCGACAAGAAGCACAACAATCAACGGTGGTCAGTTGAACTTTTCCTCTATCAGCATTATGTTTACGGCGTTTCTTCCAATGTTCATAGGCTCCTATATCAGTCGCTTTACAAACGAAAAAATTGGATTCCTTTTAGCTGCTTTATGTATGTCCATGCTTAATTCAACATTTGCTGTATTCTCCAATGAGGTAAATGCATCAATGCAGGCAATCATTAATGCAGTACTGCTTGTAGTCTTTTTGATTTATTTGAGTAATGAACATTTATTGGTAAGTCTTTTTAACGGAAAACGAAAATAGAAAGCAGGAGGGTATGAATATGATCAACTTAACAAAGAATCCATTCTTCCTTTCAGGGGAAGACATTGAATGGGTTGAAAATACAAAAAAGTCAATGACATTAGAAGAAAAAATAGGTCAGTTGTTTGTCCCAATCGGGTATTCCGGAGATCCGCAATATCTGGAACATGTCATGCTCGCACATCACATTGGTGGAATTATGTATCGTTGTGGTGAGGCGAAGGAAATGCAGCGGACACACCGTTATCTGCAGGAACACAGTAAGATCCCACTTCTTATTGGAGCTAATCTTGAGGATGGAGGCTGCGGAATTGCAACAGATGGAACACAGTACGGAAAACAAATGCAGGTTGCGGCAACTGGAGACACGGAGGATGCATATCGGCTCGGAAAAGTAAGCTGTAGTGAAGGTGCAGCGGTTGGTTGTAACTGGGCTTTTGCACCTGTGGTTGATATTGATAGAAATTGGAGAAATCCGATTACAAACGTGCGTACATATGGGGATGATCCGGATCGTGTTCTTGCATGTGGTCTCAATTACATGAGGGCAGCTAAGGAAGAAAATGTTCTTGTTGCAATTAAGCATTTCCCAGGGGATGGCTGCGATGAAGTGGATCAGCACATTCTTACAAGCGTAAATAATCTTTCCTGTGATGAGTGGGATGCGACATATGGAAAAATATATAGCGGCTTGATTCAGGCGGGGGCACAGACAGTGATGGTCGGACATATTGCACAGCCGGCATATCAAAAATCGTATAATACAGATTTTCCAAATAAATTAATACCGGCAACACTTTCATCGGAATTGTTAAAAGGTTTGCTCCGTAAAAAATTGGGATTTAACGGTCTGATTGTAACGGATTCTACTTGCATGGTAGGTTTTAGCTGTGCAATGAACAGAGAAAGGGCAGTTCCTTATGCGATTGAGGCAGGATGTGATATGTTCCTTTTTAATAAGGATCTTGAGGAAGATTATCAGTATATGCTGAATGGATACAAGCAGGGAATCCTTTCGGAACAGCGATTAGATGAAGCAATCACAAGAATTCTTGCAACTAAAGCTTCGCTTGGACTTCACAGAAAAGCAAAGTGTGAAATTGTGCCTTCGGAAAGTGCACTTTGTATTCTGCAGGCTGATGAGCATGTTGCATGGGCTAAAAAGAGCGCAGACAAGGCAGTTACACTTGTAAAGGATATAGATGGAATTTTACCGTTGAATCCGCATAAGACCAAAAAGGTGTTGCTGGAAATCATAGGTGGGTTTCCATCAAATGAGCGTGTTTTGGAAAGCTTCGTAAGCGATTGGTTGAGGAGGGGTTCGAAGTTAACGTATATGAACAGGAGAACTTTGAAACAGCAAAATTTGATGTTGGCACATTCCGGAAGAATTATGATCTGGTCATTTATATTGGAAATGTAGAAAATGCATCCAATAAAGTGACAAACCGACTTTCATGGTATACATTCTGGGGAAATGGAAATAACGTTCCATGGTTTGCTGCTGAGAGACCGGTTGTGTTTATCAGCCTTGCTAATCCATATCATCTTGTGGATGTACCCATGATAAAAACCTTTATCAATGGCTATTCCAATAGTGAGTATGTAATTGATAGTGTGATGGAAAAACTTATGGGAAGAAGTAATTTTACTGGCAAGAGTCCGGTAGATCCGTTTTGTGGAAAAGAATACTTAAAATGGTAAGAGTGAGAGAAGAACAAATACATGAAAAAAAAATTTAGAATTTTTAAGTAAGGCATTAAGTTTATTG
>ENA-OQDM01000435-OQDM01000435.1-human-gut-metagenome-genome-assembly--contig:-NODE-435-length-24958-cov-3.069590_pt1 | contig 24958 bp, 24 predicted proteins | sample MGYA00242772_ERZ504605 | MGnify/ENA primary metagenome ERZ504605 (study PRJEB26092, sample SAMD00036348) | human gut metagenome | host: Homo sapiens | study: EMG produced TPA metagenomics assembly of... | reverse complement strand
CAACAATCATGGCATACGAGAATGATATTATTATGCGGCAGGTACGTGACATGACCCGCATGCTTGCAAAAATTTTATTTGGGAAAAACACCGCGACCTATGAATATAAGGAAGAGGATCGTCATACAGCAACGGACAGTTTATATGCCCGGCTGATTGCGCTGGTCGATGCAGGAAAAATCAATGAAGCGGAAAATCGCTTGTATGAAGAATTAGAAAGAGATGAAGAGGGCACATTTGAAGTAGCACTCGGATTTTACGATTATCTGAATGAACTTCCGGAGGAATTTCTTGAAGAGCACGATTATTCGAAGGAGGAAGTCAAAGAAGGCGCACAGAGTCTTGCGGATCGCAAGGGGCTGGGACTTCTTGGGGAAGGACTTGATTAGTCGGGTTAGAATAGCATTTAACAGAAATGTTAGATGCTATTTTTACTAAAAAAACACATCTGCCCGTCACATCCCGCCAGAAACCGGTAGTATACAGATAAGAGATGCTCCAGTCCCAGCCGCAGGTGGCTTTAAAAGGACTGGCATCCAACAGAAGGGAGGAATCATCATGGAAGATACTGCAATCATCCGCTTATTTCAGGAGCGGTCACAGCAGGCAATTGCCGAATTGTCGCAGAAATACGGAAAACTCTGTCAGAGCCTGTCCCGCCGGATCTTAAATAACGAAGAGGATGCAAAAGAATGTGTTAATGATACGTGGCTTGGTGTGTGGAACAGCATCCCACCGCAGACCCCGAATCCGCTGGTCTCCTATGTCTGCAGGATTACCCGCAATCTGTCCGTCAAAAGGCTGCGGCATAACATGGCGGCAAAGCGCAACAGCTATTACGATGTATCGCTTGCGGAACTGGAAGAATGTATTCCGGCAGCGCAGGAGCAGGAGCCGTGGGAAGAACAGGAGGTGACGAAAGTCCTGGAACGCTTTTTACGGGAACTGGATACCGGCAACCGCGTGATGTTCGTCAAACGGTACTGGTATGCGGAGTCTGTCGCACAGATTGCGGAAACGTTTGGGATGAAAGAAAACAGTGTGTCCGTAAACTGATGCGTCTGCGCAAAAAGCTGAGAAAGAAACTGGAGAAGGAGGGTGTAGTGTTATGAGAAAATCCGAAAAATTATCCGATGCAATCGGTGAAATTAGTGATGACATTATAGAGGAAGCGTATACATATAAGCCAAAACATGACATGCACCAAAGAAAGGCTTCTTTTAAATGGAGAGCAGCTGCAGCAGTTCTTGCCATGCTTGTTTTGGCGGGAGTCGGTGTGTCCGTAGGGGGAGGAACTTCCTTTTTCCGGCTTGGAACAATTGTTTCCAGATTTACGGGGAAGGCTGCAAAGGTGGTTTACCGTATCCAGGGAATTCCGGTAACACAGCAGGAAATCCAGGCAGGAGTGGCATTGCGTGTGGAAAACGGAGAAACGGTAAAAACCGCAAAAAAAGAGGTTATAAAAGATATTATTACAAAAAAGACGTTGTATGTACTTGCAAAAAAGAACGGATGTACTGTGTCGGATCAGGAATATGATGATTATGCAAAACTGCTGAAGACACAGATGAACAAAGCGGAGAACCGGAAAGAAATCCGCGATTTTTATGCGGGATTCGGTGGCGAGAGTGCTTACTGGAAGAATATGGAGCCGGTTATTCGTCAGAATCTTGCGGTGCGCAAGTATATAGACAGCCAGACAGGAACGCAGACGGAGGAAGAAATCAAACAGGAGGCATATGAAAGCGGTGCAAAGCAGACGGATCTGGATGCATTTGAACAGGTGGTGGAAGATGTCTGTGAAGAGATTGGCGATTATCTGAAAACACTGCAGAAGTCGGATGCTTCGGTATATTATTTTGCGTCTTCCGACAAAGAGCGTGTGACAGAATCTGGTGGATGAGCAGCAGTATAAAGACAGCAGTTCCTATTAACAATATTTTGCCGGATATATGGAGAAATTCCAGAAAATCTTCGATATATAAGATGATATTATGAAAAAATAAAGGGGGAATTATCATATGTCATTGACGATTCAGGCACCACATGCTAACATGAATGCATACGAAATCGGAGACGATGAAACGCGCAAAAACAAAGTATCCGACAAAGGAACCATATATGCCGGAGATCTGCAGTTTGCCCAGACCACAGGCAATGCTGCAAGCGACAAGAAACAGAGCGCCCGGAAACAGGCGATGAAGCTGATCCGGGATGCATGGGACAGTGATAACAAGGCGGTAAGCCAGCGGGATCAGATAGCACAGCAGAAAGAGGAAAAACTCAAAGAAGTCCGTGAGTGTAACGAGGAATTGAAACAGATTCGCGAGAGTAAAGAAATCGCGCGGCAGAGTTATGGGGTGGATCCGGATTCCCAGGAGCAGAAAGACTTAGAACTGCTGGAAAAATATCAGGATTATCAGAAAGGTGTGCAGACGGATGACTTTTCCAAGGAAGAGATAGACCGTTTGAAAGAACTGCAGAATACCCCTCTGACCGATTATCAGACCAGGGCATTACAGCTGAATGCACAAAAGGATGTCATTCTGAACAAGAAAGACAGGGCGCAGCGTAACGTGACTTCTCTGACTGAGGCAGCGGCAGATGCAAAGCTCGACCAGCTGAAATCACAGGATATGCAAAAAGCGCAGGATGCAGCGGATGAACTGCTGGATGCTTCCGATAAAGATGCTTTTGGCATGCTGATACAGGATGCGGTAGATCACATCGACGAGAAACAGGAAGAAGAGAAAGAGAAAGCAGAGGAAGCGCAGGAGAAGCGCGACGAGCAGCAGGAAAAGATTGACGAAAAGAAAGAGGAAAAACAGCAGCAGGAGAAGATGATTGAGGGTTCTGTCGAGGCAGACAGGCTGGAGGCAGATGTAACGGTGGATCAGACGGGTACGAGTAGGCTGGAGGAGGCGCAGCAGCACATCCAGACGATTCTTAAAAAGAACAATCTCGTAAACGAGGATCTGAAGGGGATTAAAATTGACTTGAATTTCTAATGCCAGGGGGATGAGGTGTAATGCAATCCGGTAACGGGATGACCATGCAGGAAGCAGAACAGGAAATCAAATATTATCAGAAGATTTTTCAGGTAGCACGTCTGTTAAAAGGAGAAGATGTTGAGCGGACATTTTACCAGCAAGGGAAAGGAACGTGCGAAAATGTGCATGATGGATGTCCGTGCTACAGTCTCTGGAAGAAAAACGGTAAGTGTGAAAACTGCAGTTCCTATAAAGCGTTACGGGAAAAGAAGCAGATGATTAAGCTGGAATTTCTGGAATCAGAAGTCTATCAGGTAATCTCCCGGTATATGGAAATTGATGGACAGCCATACGTCATGGAATTGATCAATCATCTGGAGGACGACACCTTAATCGACATATCCTGCAGAGAAAAGCTGATCAATAAACTGACCGGATATAATGAAAAATTATATAAGGATGTCCTGACCGGAGTTTATAATCGTCTGTATTTTGAGGAAGAGATAAAAATGTGGACGGGAAATGCCGGAATTGTTGTGATTGATGTGGATGATTTCAAGCTTTGCAATGATACATATGGACATCTGACCGGAGATATGGCACTTGCGGCGGTTGCTGGTGTGATCTGGCGTTGTATCCGCAGAGAGGATACGCTTGTGCGCTATGGTGGAGATGAATTTGTTCTTGTGCTGCCGGAGATAAAGGAAGATGGGCTGGTAGAAAAACTGCAGGAGATTCAGGAAAAGATCCAGAATGCAGTGATTCCGGGGTATTCCAATATTCAGCTTTCTGTCAGTATGGGTGCCGTGATTTCGCAGAACGAATCTGTTGAGCATGCAATGCTTCGCGCACATAAACTGATGTATCAGGCAAAAAATAAGAAAAACATGGCCATCACCGAGAATAACATGATTGATCATGAGGGAAAGATACACGCACAGAAGCAACCGGAAAAGATGATTCCGGAGATCCTTGTAGTGGATGATGAGGAGGTCAACCGGACGCTTCTGGATATGATTTTTTCCAAGGATTATCATGTCCTGCAGGCGGAAAGCGGAGAAAAATGCATAGAAATACTGGAACAGCAGGTCAATAGTATTTCTTTGGTTCTGCTGGATGTGGTATTGCCGAAGATGGATGGATTTGATGTCCTGACATATATGAATAAAAATCACTGGATTGAGGATATTCCGGTTATTATGATGTCCGGAGCCGATGCCCCGGAGGCTGTGAAGCGGGCATATGCACTTGGTGCAGTGGATTTTGTCAGCAAGCCATGCGATGCACAGATCGTTTATCAGCGTGTGACGAACACCATGAAATTATATGCGAAGCAGCGTCGGCTGACTTCCCTGATTACCGCGCAGATCAACGAAAAAGAGAAAAACAGCGAGATGCTGATTCATATTCTCAGTCATATTGTGGAGTTTAGAAACGGAGAGAGCGGAAGCCATGTGCTTCACATTCACAAACTTACGGAGATGCTTCTGGAGAGACTGGCGCAGAAAACCGAAAAGTATCATTTGGATGGGGATACCAGAGCCATGATCGCACTTGCTTCTTCTTTGCATGATATCGGAAAAATCGGTGTGGATGAAAAAATCCTGAATAAACCGGGAAAACTGACAAAAGAAGAATTTGAGATTATGAAAACGCATACCGTCATCGGTGCAGAAATGCTGGAACAGCTTGGCATTTATCAGAACGAGCCACTGGTAAAGATCGCACACCAGATCTGCCGCTGGCATCATGAGCGCTACGATGGAAAAGGCTATCCGGATGGACTTGTGGGAGATGAAATCCCGATTTCCGCACAGGTAGTTTCTGTAGCGGATGTGTACGATGCGCTGGCGAGTGAGCGTGTTTATAAGAAAGCAGTACCGCATGAAAAGGTACTGGAAATGATCCTGCATGGGGAATGCGGACAATTTAATCCGATCCTCATAGAATGTCTGCAGGAGATCAGTTCGCGGATCAGAAGCGAATGTTATGATGAGGAACAGGAGACCTGATATGTTAGACCAGAATACATTTACAGAAACCATACGTGCGGTACAGGATATTATCCGCACTTCGGCGGAGCCGATGACAAGAGAGGAGATCCTTTCCTATTTTAAGGATATGGATTTGAATGCACAGCAGGAAGAGATGGTGTTAGAGTTTCTGTCAACACCACATGATGATCCGCAGCCGGAAGAGAACGAACCGGAAACAAAGGAAGCGGAATATGAGGAGACCGCAGAGAAAGAAGAAACCAAAGAATCTTCTGCGAAAAAGGAATCCGCAAAAGATTCCGTCACAGACAACATTTCCACTTCTCCCATGTTTCAGATGTATCTGGAGGAACTGAAAGATATTCCGGAGTATACCAAGGAGCAGCAGATTGATATGTATAAGAAGCTGCTGGCAGGGGAAGAGAGCATGGTACACGCGCTCTCCAATGCATGGCTGCGCAACGTACTGGAAGTAGCAAAGAAACTGGCAGTTTCCCCGGAAGGATTTGAGGATATTGTGCAGGAAGGAAATATGGCACTTTTCCTGCGCCTGAGCGAGCTGTGCGGCAGCCACGAAAAAGTGGATGTGGAAGAGGAACTTCTTACCGCGGTGGAAGAAGCGATGAAATCCTGCATCCGGGAACAGACCGGTGAGGATGAGAATGAAAATTCCGTGGTTGGAAAAGTTGCGCTGGTAAGTGAAGCGGTGAACTATCTGAAAAAACAGAACGGTGCACAGCCAACGCAGAAAGAACTTGCGGATTATGTCAAAATTCCGGAAGATGAGCTTGCAGATATTCTTTATATGATTGATAAGGCGAAAAAAGATTCCTGATCGAGGAACGAAACAGCCCCCCTATTTGACGGGAGGGCTGTTTTTTTTACACTTCAGCTGGTGCACTTCTTCTATATAATGCACCATACGCATGACCATTTCTTTCTCTTCGGGAGTAAAATCATTAATCACAATTGTTTCTTCATTATTATTTCCAAGTAAATAATCTGTGGTTGTATGCAGGATTCTGCTTAGAATTACAAGATTTTCAAGAGAAGGTTTCGATATGCCCATTTCCCAGGCATTCACACCGGATCTTGTCATACCCAGCTGGATCGCGAGGTCACTCTGTGTCAGTCCGGATCGTTCGCGAAGATCGTGGATACGTTCATTTATAGACTTTTTCATTAAAACCCTCCCAATTATTATAAAATTTATGAATTTATGTATATATTATAAGACAGGATGAAAACAATAATGATCTTTTAGGATAAGTGACAATTGACCTGATGCTATATCATGATGTATACTGTTATTTATCACATATGAATACTAATGCTTGACAAACGATAAAATCGTGATATTCTTATGATGAGTATCAGAAAAGTGGAAAATGTTTTTTGGTTTACGAAAGATCAGGGATAAAAAGGAATGAACAAGGCATTGATTATAACCACAACCAGTGGTTTTTTGTCGCAGTTTGAATTAAATAATGTCAAACTCCTTCAGAAAAAAGGATACCAGGTTCATTACGCAACAAATTTTGGTGTACCAATCTATGAGGTCAAAGATGAGACACTCCGAAATATGGGGGTTGTACTGCATCATATCAGTATTGAAAAAAATCCATTTAAAATAAAAAAGAATATATGGGCATTGCGGGAACTTATACGGATTATAGACCGCGAAGCGATCAGTGTTGTTCATTGTCATAATCCAAATGGCGGGGTATTGGGGCGTCTTGCAGCCGTACTCAGCAAAAGAAAACCATTTGTGGTATACACAGCACATGGTTTTCACTTTTTTCAGGGAGCACCGGTAAAAAACTGGTTGTTTTATTATCCGGCGGAAAAAGTTCTGGCAAAATTTTCAGATATTATCATTACCATAAATCATGAGGATTATACGAGAGCAGATAAATTTCATTATAAAAAAGATGGGGGAGCAGCACTGATTCCGGGAGTTGGTGTAGATCTTGAAAAATTTTATCCATTAAAAGAAGATGAAGTTCATGAACGGGATACCTTAAGAAAAAATCTCGGAATTCCGGAGCATGCATTTCACATTGTATCTGCAGGTGAAATCAATAAAAACAAAAATCATAGAGTAGTGATTGAAGCAATTGCAAAACTTGCACGTCCGGACATCTACTATAGCATTTGCGGAGAAGGTCCCAATAGAAAAAATCTTGAAACAGAGATTAAAAAGTACGGGTTATCCGACCGGGTTTTCTTGCAGGGATATCGGAATGATATGCCAAAAATATGGAGAACCGCGGATATTTCTGTATTTCCGTCTTTGCGTGAAGGTATGGGAATGGCAGGATTAGAAGCAATGGCGAGTGGAATTCCATTAATTGCAGCAGATAATCGGGGAACCAGAGAATATCTTATAGATCAGGAGAATGGGCTGGTTTGTAATGCTGCTTCTGCAGACGAGTTTGCAAAAGCAATTCTTTCTTTATATGAAAATAAAGAACAAAGACAACGATATGCCGCAAGGGCGCAGAATACAGTTAAAAAATTTTCACTCCATGAGTCTGCGGCAAAAATGAGTCAGATCTACCAGAAACTGCCGAAGGTACCGGAAGTTACTATAGAAAATGACCGGGAGAGACCCATGATATCGGTGATCATGGGAGTTTACAATCAACAGGATCTTGAGGTTTTTGAAAAGGCAGTAAATTCTGTATTGCAACAGACATATCGGAATTTTGAGTTTTTAATATACAACGATGGATCTTCTATCAAAAAAGTAAACACATATATGAAAGAACTGGAAAATAAAGATTCAAGAATTCGCGTCATTGGTTCGAAAGCAAATCATGGACTGGGGTATGCGTTAAATCAATGCATTGCCAGTGCAAGGGGAAAATACCTTGCACGGATGGATGCCGATGATATTTCCCATCCAAAACGATTTGAAGAAGAAATCAGTTTTTTGAAAGACCATCCCGAATATATGTGGTGCGGAACAAACTGCAAGCTGGTTGATGACAGAGGCATATGGGGAGAGGGAGTCCGCCCGGAGGAGCCGGGTACGGACGATTACCTGAAATATTCGCCGTATATTCACCCAACCGTCATGTACCGTGCCAGCCTGTTCAAAAAGGTGGCTGGGTACGATGAAGGAAAAAAGACTGCGCGATGCGAGGATTATGAATTGTTTATGCGTTTGTTCGGACTGGGCTACAAAGGTTATAACATCCAGAAGTGCCTGCTTGATTACCGGGTAGACCGGGAAAATTATCACAATCGGTCATGGAAAAACCGGTTTCATGAAGGCCAGGTGCGTTACGAAGGATTTCGTGGTCTTGGAATCCTCTGGCCGAAAGGCTGGCTCTATATTTTTCGTCCGATGGTCAGCAGATTTGTACCGTCCAGCATGATCGTGAGAAAAAAGGAGCGTATGGCAGACTTATGAAACATCAGGCAACGATACAACCGCGAATGGAAACGTACCGTACGCTGTTAAAACAGAATACTTTTCTGTCCGGTGCTGCGGAGGAGTGCCTGAGGCAGCTGTGTGCACCGGAGGATCAGATATATGTCACCTTATGGGCACCGGCACTGGTACAGTATGTAGCATGGGTTTTGGAAGAGGCACAAAAAAACAGACAGAAAAGACTGTATTTCCTGGCAAGAGATGCATATCCGATGTATCTTGTTGCAAAGAAAATGGTGGAATATTTACATATTCCCATAGAAATCTGTTATCTGCGAGTATCCCGTTATGCTTTGCGTATTCCGGAATATCATCTTCTCGGGGATGCGTGTCTGGACCGCATATTTCTTTCGGGGATTGATATCAGTTTCTATCAAATCTTAAACCGTGCGGCACTCAGTGAAGAAGAGATGATTGCTGTATGCAGGGAAATCAATTATCAGAGATCGTTACATGCAATCTTAAATCGGAAAGAAATTTTCAATTTAAGAGAACGGGTAAAAAAATGTTGTGCGGAAGGAACGACACATTTGCTGGAGAGGATTTATGAGAAGTCAGACGCAGCATATGAGACTACCATTGGATATCTGCGGCAGGAAGGCCTGCTTGACAATGTCCGTTATGCAATTGTTGACAGTGGATGGGTAGGAACCATCCAGAAAAGCCTGCAGACACTTTTGGCACAGGAAAAACCCGGAATTACTTTGACGGGATACTATTTTGGATTATATGAGTATCCGGTAAACCGAAACAATTGCAGATATGAGGCATATTATTTCATGCCAAAGGGGAATGTCAGAAAAAAGGCAGGATTCAGTAACTGTCTTTTTGAAGTGATGTACAGTGAACCTTGTCCGATGATAAAAGCTTATTGCTGTGAAGCCGGACGATATATTCCGGTATTCTCGCAAGTAGAGAATCCAAACACAGAGCAGCTAAAGAGAAACAATGAGTTACTCCGGATGTTTATGGATCATCTGTCGAAGCAGCCGGAACATAAAGCAGCCATGCTATGTCAGAAAGATATAGCAGGAAAGTTGTATGAAACCATCATGTCCAGACCAAATCGATGGGAAGCAAAATACTATGGTATGCAGCTGTTTTCGGATGATCTGTCCGATGAACATATGCGCTGTATCGCCAATCGCCTGACGCAGAGAGAAATTAAAGACCTGAGAATTCTTTCAAAATTATGTATCATGTTGGGGTTGTCAAAAAAGGTAATCCATGAAAGCGGGTGGATTGAAGGGACAATCGTCAATGCGGGAAAACACATTTCTTCAAATCTGAGATCCGCAAGAATGGCAAAGTATGTAACACATTTAAGGCAGAGCCTTAAAGCAAAATAGATAAAGAGGATTGCAATGTTTGAAACAGTTGGTGTCATGGCCGTAAGTGCCTGCATCTTACAAATGGTGTATGAAAAAATAGGAAAACAACGTCCGGTTGTTGATTACACGGAAGAAAACAAAAAGTTCCGGGAACAGAAAGAACAGGAAGCAAAAGAGTGGTCGGTACAGATCCTGCCATACCTTGAAAAGGAAAAAGAGCAAAGATCTGAGCCACCGGTTATCTGTGTAGAGGATCTTACTATGCGGTTTCGGATTGCAACCAATAATGTGTCAGGTATTAAGGAATATCTGATACAGACCCTTCGAAAACAGATGTCATACAAAGAACTGTATGCATTAAATCATATTAACTTTAACGTATATCGTGGAGAAATTGTAGGGGTGATCGGAACGAATGGTTCCGGAAAATCAACCCTGTTAAAGATTGTATCAGGTGCGCTCAATCCAACCTCAGGAAGAGTGGTTGTGGATCAGCGGAAGGTTCAGCTTCTCACGCTTGGTACCGGGTTTGATTTTGAACTGTCCGCAAAGGAAAATGTGTATTTAAATGGAGCAATCATTGGTTACTCCAAAGCATTTATTGACGAACATTATCAGGAAATCGTAGATTTTGCAGAATTAGAGGGATTCATGGAAGAAAAAGTAAAGAATTTTTCTTCCGGTATGGTTTCCAGGCTGGGCTTTTCCATCGCAACGGTGCAGGTGCGGCAGAAATTTTGATTTTGGATGAGGTGTTATCTGTGGGAGATGAATTCTTCCGGAAAAAGAGTCTCGCAAGGATCAAAGAACTGATCCACGGCGGCTCCACCGTCCTTATGGTCTCGCATGGCATGCAGACGATCCTCGATAATTGTACGAAAGTTGTCTGGATTGAACAGGGAAACATGCGCATGATTGGGGAACCGAAAACCGTGTGTAAAGCCTATCGCAGCCAATACAGCGAGTAAGTATATTAATCTGGTAAAAAATCTGTATACAGATTTTTTATATATAACTCACATTTTTCAGAAGAAAGGAGACTTATTGTCATGAAAATGAAGAAATTAGCAGCTGCATTACTGGCCGCAGCTGTACTTGCAACAACTGTAGCACCTACTGCAACACCAGTATTTGCAGCAACAACTGCAGAGACTACAGCTACAGACGCAACACCGGAGCAGGAGGTTACTGTAAAGAAACCTGCCAAAGCTACTGTTGCAGCAAAGAATAATGCCGTAAAGGTAACCATCAAGAAAGTTGCCGGAGCAGCAGGATACGAAGTACAGTATTCTACATCCAAGAAATTTACAAAGAAGACTACAAAGTCTAAGACAACCAAGAAGACAAGCTACACCGTAAAGAGCCTGAAGGATAAGACTACATACTATGTTCGTGTTCGTGCTTATAAGCTGGACAAGAACGGTAAGAAAGTATATTCCAAGTGGACATCTACAACAAAAGTTAAGACAAAATAGTATTTATGAAATGTGAGTTTACCATAGGAGTCAGGGAATACTGACTCCTATATCTTGACAATAGGGGATATATTTTGAAAAAAGTAAGAGAAGAAGCCGTGAAAATGTTCATGGTATTGATGTTTACATTATTGCCACTGTACTATTCGGATAATTACTATAATATTTTAAACGATAAAAGGGATATTTACTGGCTGTTTTCGCGGATTTTATTTGTAGTTATCGCAGTCAGTTTGTGCATCAGTCTGATGCTTGTGATTAAAAACCATCAATTTTCAAAAAATAAGAGGACACAGCTTAGAAAAATCAGCGCACTGGATGTTGTGATGCTGCTATTTGGCATACTTGCAATTGTGTCAACGGTATATAGTGCCGACATCGGAAATTCCATCTCCGGAGAAAATGCGTGGGATGTGGGAACACAGATGATTGTTTGCAGTGTTATTGTTTATTTTATCATTTCCAGATGCTACAGCGGAAAGGGAGATCTCTGGGTATATCTGTATTTCGGGACCGCCGCAGTGCTTGCAATCGGCATCATAGACCGGCTGGGGTATGATTTCCTCATCATGCACGATGAGATTCCGCTGCAGTACAACATCTTTATTTCAACCATTGGAAATGTAAACTTCTGGGCGGGATATTTGTCGATCATTATTCCGTTTTTCATGCTGGCAGTGCTGTTTACGAAAAACCGGTTTGCACGGTTTTTTATCTATCTGCTTTTGCTTGCAGCATATTTCAGTCTGTTTATCACGCTGACAAATACGACTTACATAGGAATTGGCATTGCAGCATTATTTGTTGTATGGTATTCACTCTGCAAAGCCAATCGTCTGAAAAATCTTGCGATCAATGGAATTTTGTTTGCGATAGCCGGTGGAATTGCAGAAGTTTTGTGGAAACATCCGTGCACTCCGCGTGCAATTGATACCGACAGTGTGTCTAAGCTGCTTTTGGCACACCGTCTGTATCTGGTTCCGGGTATTCTTGGAATGGTAATCATTTTGCTGTTCCTGCTGGGGACGGTTTTTCCAGAAAAAATACAGACAAAGATTGATACATGTGTGGAGCGTGTGTTGAGTAAAGTATGGATCTGGCTGATCATAGTCGGAGTTATCGGTGTGGTATTCTATATGATCTACAATTACAATCTGAAATTATTTAATTTCCGTGGTTCCATCTGGTATTTCTCCTTTATGGGATTTTTAGATGGCACGCTCTGGCAGAAACTTATGGGTGTCGGACCGGCACTTTTGGATACAGTTACACAGGCACAGATTGCGAAAGCCGACTTTTATGTAGAGTGGAACTGGCTGTATTGTACTGCTCACAACGATTTGTTGGAATATCTGGTTACCATGGGGGTATTTGGCGCAGCATGCAGGCTCCTGATGTATGTTCTCCCATTTGTGATGTACACGAAAGGCAAAGAACGAAAACCGGAAAAGGCAGCAGTTCTTGCAGCACTGGTTGGATATCTGGGGCAGGGCTTGTTTACCGGACCTTATATTCTGACCTATGTACTTTACACCATTTTCCTGGGTGTGCTGGGCGCATATTGTCGCATGGGAAAAGAAAAAGGAGCAGAAGCATGAGTATTCGGCAATATTGGTTTGTGCTCTGGGAACTGACCAAAAGAGAATTGAAACGAAAATATGCCAGAAGTTTTCTGGGAATTCTGTGGAGCTGTGTGTATCCGTTGATGCGTATGGCATTGGTTGTGGTATTGTTCTCGACCATTTTCAATAAAGGGATTGATAAGTATCCGGCGTATTATTTCGTGGGATTTTTGATGTTTGAGTTTTTTGCGACAGCGACACAGACGTCGCTTACTACGTTGAAAGATAACAGGAATCTGCTGATAAAGTCGAAGCTGCCGCGGGAATTGTTTGTGTTGTCCCGTGTGCTGACGGCATTTGTGAATTTCCTGCTGGGGTGTATACCGTTTGCACTGGTGCTGGCATGTTATCGCACACCGATTACCATTAATTATTACATGATTCCGGTAGTGTTGCTGTTATTACTGATTTTTACAACTGGAGTTTCCTATGCGGTATCGATCTGGTTTGTGTTTCAGCGGGATGCAGGAAACATTTATTCTAATTTTATTTTTATTCTGCGGTTTTTTGTTGCAATGTTTTACTCAATTGACTGGGTTGCCGCGGGAGTCCGCTGGGTGATTGAACATAATCCGGTGTATTTGTATATTTACATTTTACGTCAGTGTGTTGTGTATGGGCAGAGACCGGAATGGATGTATGTGAGAAACGGCATTATCTGGGCAGCAGGGATGTTTGTAGTTGGGATTCTGATATTTAAAAGGTATGAGAATGATGTGGTGGAGAGATTGTAGTGGAAAATAGAATGGAGTCATTAAGACAAAACTGGTTTGTCATTCAACAGCTGATAAAAAGAGATAAACAAAGAAGTCTGTCATCTACTTTCATGGGAGAATTGTGGGAGATCATTAACCCTCTGATCAATATGATTGTTATGGTGTTAGTTTTTGGCAAGATGTTTGGTGGAAATGATTTTAATCAATTTCCGTTATATGTTCTGACTGGAACGACACTTTATGGATTGTTTACTTCTGGAACTACTATGTGTCTGCAGGCATTAATGGGAAATAAAAATTTCCTGATTAAAACACAGCTTAACAGGAATGTATATGTAATTCAAAAAATTCTGTTGGCTTTTCGAAATTTTTTATTTTCCCTGATGATTTATGCATTTGTAATCGCTTTGTACCGGATTTCACCGAGTGTGACATGGCTTTTATTCATTCCAGATGTTTTTCTGATGCTGATTATGATGCTGGGAATTGGAAAATACTGGCGGTGATCAATGTGACATTTGCGGATATTACATATTTTTACAAGATATTTACGCTTTTTCTCATGTATGGATCAGCAATTTTTTATCGGCTGGATCGATTATCACCAGCGATGCAGAAGATAATGACTATTGTAAATCCACTCTATACAGTTATTGCAATTGCAAGAGAATGTATTATGGAGCGGATATTTCCAGATTGGAAGTTGTGGGTAATTGTAAGTGTGTATGCAGGTGGATGTTATCTGGTAGGGAGCGTTTATTTTAACAGAAAAATAGAAGATATAGTCGCAAAGATGTGAGATGCTATTTTAAGAGAGGAATGGTAAAAATGGAAAACATAAGTGTGTCGATTGTAGTGCCTGTATGTAATGTAGAAAATTATCTGAAGGAATGCATGGATAGTATTTTAAATCAATCATTACAAAATATTGAAATAATATGTGTAGATGATGGATCAACAGATCATTCATTGTCGATTTTACGATCTTATGAGAAAAAAGATAAAAGAGTAAAAGTTATCACAAAAGCAAATTCCGGATATGGAAATACTATGAATGTCGGAATGGAACAGGCAAAAGGAAAATATATCGGAATTGTTGAATCAGATGATTATATCGATTCTAAAATGTTTGAACGTTTATATGATACGGCAGAATCCTATGAGGCAGATATTGTAAAATCTGACCATTATATTTTTTCTACAAAAAATGGTAAAAATAAAAGTCAGTATCAGTGGGTTTGTCCCATAGAATATTACAACAGGGTATTAAACGCAGAAATTTGTCCGGAAATATATACATTTACTATGATGAACTGGACAGGAATATATCGTACTGATTTTGTGAAGAGTAATCAAATTAAACATAATGAAACACCGGGAGCAAGTTTTCAGGATAATGGATTTTGGTATCAGGTAATATCTCTTGCAAAGAAAATTGTATTTATAAATGAAGCATTTTATTATTACAGACAGGATAATCCGAATTCTTCAATCAATAATAAAAAGAAAGTATATTGTATTTGCGATGAGTATAAATTTATGACTGATTTTTTAAATAGTCATACAGAATTAGGAGAAGAATATCACAAACGTTTTTTTGAAAAGAAATTTTTCAATTATATGAATTCTTATAAAAGAATGGCAGATGAATATAAATTAGAGTTTTTAGAAACTATACGGGATGAGTTTCAAACAGATCTAAAAGATCCGCTATTAAAAACAGGTGCAATTGATCTATGGGTTTATAAACAGGTTAATCGAATTATTGATTCCCCGAAACTGTTTTATATAGAAAATGAATTGTGGGAGTATCGAGAAGAATATGACAGGGTACATGAAAAGTTAATGAAAATAAGAAATTCGGAAGAATTTAAAAAGGGTATTCGAATAAAGAAGATATTAGGTATGAAAATGTAGGAGGAAGGAATAAAGTGAAATTCATTGATTATTCAAATGATGGGAATGTTCAGGTTACATATAATCAACAGATAAAGCCACTGATTTCTGTTATAATTCCGGTTTATAATAGTGAACTGTATTTAAAGGAATGTTTGGATTCTGTTATTAATCAGACCTATAAAAAGATAGAGATAATATGCGTGGATGATGGTTCTACAGATCATTCTTTGGATATTTTGAATTTTTATCAAAAAAAGGATTCCAGGATAAAAGTTTTTACACAGGAAAACAGCGGGCCATCTGCAGCAAGAAACAAGGCATTGGATATGGCAAAAGGTGATTATATAAGTTTTGTAGATTCAGACGATTTTTTAAAGCCATATACATATAGCACGCTGATTGAATATGCCACACAGGAACGATCATGGGATTTAATTATATTTGGCGGAAATATTGTAGGGGAAAGAAATACCTATTTTGAAGAAAAATTGTCCACGGAGTATAGGGAATATTTAGATTGTAAACCAGGTACAGTTGTATTTGGCGAGAAGGCAGCAAGACCTTTTTTATGGTTACATTTTTTTAAGAGAGAGCTGCTTGAAAAGCCGGAAAAAATTAGATTTATGGAAGATATTAATTTGGGGGAAGATCAGATTTTTGAATTTGAATATATTCCAAGAGCAAAAAATGTATTGGTTCTTGATAAGAAGTTTTACAACTACAGAATTGAAAATAATGCATCCTTAATGCAGTTGTATAATAACCGCAGAATCAAGAAAACAGAATGCCATTTTACAATTATTAAAACTGTTATAGAAAACTGGAAGAAAGATGGGTATTACAGTTTATATCAAGATGATATTTGGACATGGGCAGTCCAGTTAATGTATTGGACGATTAATGATCTACCATCTGAATTCAGAAAAGAGTACTCCATACAGATGCTTGATTTAATGAAAACATATGATGTTGAGGAGTATCTGGTTTCAGGATCGGAAGTATCACATTATAAAGAGTTCAAAAAATGGGCAGAAAGCAATACATCTCAGAGAGTGATTTAAATCTAATAAAAGAAAAAAATTGAACAAGAAAATTTTCAAATAGAGGAAACTTTAAAATCTAAGGCATTTAAGTTGGGAAAATTTTTTACAAGGAAAAAAAAGCGACTTGATATTGATAAAATTATAGAAGTGTAAAGGTGATATTTCAGGTGAATTGAAAATCATGTTACTGGAAGGTATTTAAAAGGAGAAAATTGAATGATTGTTTTAAATAAAATAAAAAGCAAAATGAGGGAGATGATTTAATTTTATCGAGTCTTCTTGAGATTGATGAAAATAATTTTGAACTAGCAGTTCGCATTAAAGGGGTGGAATGGCACAAATATGCGGTTACGGATCGGTTAGATGCTTTTTTGTGGGGAGTGTTACCATATGCAATGCGTCATGGACATGATATTAAATGCAAAGATAAAGTTTCGGGAAAATTCTTATATAATTTAAATACACAATATATTCAAACACTCTCAAAATATGATCCGAAACTTTATAATACGAAAATACAGGCAGAGATAACGGATGATGAAATTCCAAATGAAGGAGCGGTTGCTACAGGGGTATCATGTGGAGTTGATTGTTTATATACAATTATTGAAAATTATAAATCGAAATATTCGAAAGAATTATCTTTGACACATTTGCTTAATTTTAACGAGGGTGCATTTGGTGGAAGTTATTATAGTTCAAATAGAGCATTCGTTGTAAAAAATCTTCATGCAAAAGAGCAAGCGTTGGCAGATGAACTTGAACTCCCGGTAATCAATCTTTCGACAAATTTGGAAAGTCTTTTAAAAATTCCGGTAGACCAGTTTATTGTATATGCAATGGGAATAATGGTAATGACGATATCGAAATTGATTGGCACATATTTATATAGCTCGTCGGGGGGGGATTATGGAGATTTTTCTGTAAAATCAATCAGTGGAAGAGATGTTTCGTATGCAGATTTGCTTAGCTTACATTGCATAAGCCATGGCCCGACATTTTTTTATTCTGCGGGAGGTGCAAAAACCCGGTTTGAAAAATTCAAGTATATTTCAAAACATCCTCTTACAAAAAAACATTTGTTTTCTTGTTTAAATCAAGATTTTAATTGCGGTGTATGTGTAAAATGTATGAGAAATTTATTGACGATTGATGCCTTGGATCTGTTGGATGAATATAAGAACGTATATGATATTGATGATTATAAGGCAAGAAGAAACGATGCACTTCAGTATTTGGTTCATGAGATAAAATTTCATGGATATAGCTACTCGTATTTAGAAGATATATATCATATTATTAAGCAAAAAGAACCTGAGATAATTGAAAAAATAGAAAAAAATTTATCTGTAAATAAAATGGTTCAAATAAACAATGAATTAGAAAAACAAGCAAGAGAAAGAAAAAGGGTTATAAGGGCATATAAAACTTTAAGTAATAATAAAAAAGTAGAAGAATTGGCGCAGAGGCTAAGAGAAAGAAATATTAAGCACGTTATATTGTACTATTATTCTTATGCAACAGATCTGTTAATTAACTATGCTGATCAGTTGGGAATTGTAATTGATTATATTGTAGAGGATGTTAAGGAACCGAGAAGAATTCCGAGACTTCCATATAATACAGTGAATTATCCGAATTGTGATGCAATAATTAATTGTAATATCCGTTATACTAAATTATCAAAAAGAAAGCTAGAAGAAAGGACAAACAACTTAATAATAAATGCAGAAGATATTCTGGATTTGAGAGAGTGTTTGTAAAAGATTATGGAAGAAAACAGCATAAAATGTATAAATATGAATTTATGTACAGCATGTGGGGCATGTGAAAATATATGTCCTGCACATGCTGTCGTTATGCAGTATGATCAAAACGGGTTTATGTACCCAATTATAAATGAAAATTGTATTAATTGTGGTAAGTGTAAGTCGGTTTGCCAGGTTATAAATCCTGTAAATTTATATGATTCACCTGATACATATGCGGTGTGGAACAAAAATAAGGAAGTAAGAATGGCAAGTTCTTCTGGTGGGTTTTTTTCGATTATTGCTCAATATGTTATAGACCGTTCAGGTGTGGTATTTGGTGCTGTTTATACTGATAATTTTGATGGAGTTTATACGGCATGTGCAAAGACAATGACAGAAGTTGCTTTTATGCGGGGATCAAAGTATGTTTTTTGTGAAACAAGAGAGGCTTTTCAATCTGCCAGAAATTATTTGGAAAATGGAAATTATGTTTTATATACGGGAACACCATGTGAAATCGCTGGTCTGATAAGTTATCTTGGAAAAAACTATGAAAAGTTGATCACATGTGATTTTGTCTGTCATGGAGCAAATTCTGTTGCGGCATATCAATCATGGCTTTTGGAATTTACAAAAGGGCAGACGGTAAAAAAGCTGGACTTTAGAGATAAATCTGTTTTTAAATGGTCAACAACGGCTACTGCATATTTAGAAAATGGAAATATTATTCGGGAAAATCATGAGAATTGTTATTGGTATAAAGGTTTCTTAGAGGGGGTTATTATAAGAAAAAATTGTAGCACATGTCCATACGCAAAAGGAGAAAGATGTGCTGATTTTACCATGGGTGATGCTTGGCAAGTTGGAAGAATTAATAAAGCTTACAATGATCAGTTGGGAACATCACTGATACTGGTAAATTCAGATAAGGGAAAAAGGATTTATGAAGTGCTTAAATCTGAAATGGAATTATGTGAGAAAATTGATTTAGAAGAAATTAGAAAATATAATGGAAATTTAAATTATCCACAAAAACAACATTTATCAAGAAGATTTTTTTCTCACATTTAGATAAAGATGGGTATCATAAAGCATTATGGTATGGACGCGGATTGCGATGGGATGTTGGTATTGTTGGGTGGTGGTTTGCTTCTAATTATGGAAGTGCATTAACATATTATGTTTTGGCAAAAAGTATAGAAAAAACTGGAAAAAGTATTATTTTTATACCAGTTCCACAGCTAAATGGGAAAGACTGGGATTCCGATACACAAATTGTTGAGGAATTTATGTCCAAGCATTTTAAGATTGCTAATAAAAGAGACTATAAACATTTAAATGAAATGAATCGGTTTTGTGATTCATTTTTGTTGGGATCAGATCAAATGTGGACAGAGTCTACAACTAAGTTAGTCGGATATTCTTTTTTCTTGGATTTTGTAGACAAAGAAAAAAAGAAGATTGCCTGTGCAACATCGTTTGGTGCAAGTCATTTTAATACTGATTTAAAAATGAGATATACGGCACGGGATTATCTTAAACAATTCGATGCAATCAGTGTGCGTGAAGAAAGTGGTGTAGAGATATGTCATAAAGCTTTTGGAATTAATGCAGAACAGATTATTGATCCTATATTTTGGGAAGGAAAAACGATTTTTGATCAATTAGTTGATTCCGAAACGGAAAACGAATTACCGGAACATTATTTATTATGTTACATCTTAGATCCCGACGAAGAAAAAAAGAAATTTGTTAAATATATTGCTGAAAAAAATAAGCTTACAATATTATCTGTTTTGGGAATGAAGGAATATAACATAAATAAAGATTGTTGGCATATAGGACAACTTGTTGAAAAGCCTGCTATTGAAGAGTTTGTTTTGCTGGTGAAAAAGTGTGACTTTTTGATTACCGATTCTCATCATGGGACTTGCATGGGAATTATTTATGAAAAAAATTATTTTGCACTGGGAAATAAAAAAAGGGGAATAGATCGGTTTCTGACAGTGGCTGAAAAATTGGGGACACAAAACAGGGTTGTTACGCAACCGTTTGATTATGATAGGGTAAATACAGTTTCAAAAATTGATTATAAACAAGTTAGGTTTAAGTTAGAACAGGAGATTCTCAGAGCAAAAGAATGGTTAAAAAAAGCGTTTGAAAAAGAAACTATTCCAGGTGAAGAAACGGTTTATAGTTTACTAAGAAGAATTGAGAAACTTGAAGAACAGGTTAGAAAATTACAAGGTTAATTTTTTATTAGAAATAATTTCAAAAAATAACTCATGTAAGAAAGGAGGTCTATGAAGGTTTTAAAATGGGTAAAAGATCTTTTTTCGGATCAGAAAAAAACTACAGTATCGGTAACTGGAAATAGTATACATAAAGAAAAAGATGTAATGAACATTGAGGCAGAAAACGGTGACGTAAAAATTGAGAATTATCACCTAAGTAATCTAAAGGGAATACTTGTGATAATGATAGTTCTTTTGATACTGATAGTGATAGTTATAGTGGCTAGTATTTTGGCACCGATTTATGGTAAGAAGAGTGACACCGAAAAAAATAGTAATATTACAAATGCAAATAAGGAACAAGTGTTCAACAATCGATATGTATATGGAAATTATGATGGACTGATAAGGCATGATAATAGTACTACAGCTTTTCAGAAGTGTGATAGTGAGTTTTATATCAGTCTGGCTGAGCGGAATAAAGGAAATTATGTTCGTGTATTAGTGTTTTCTATTGAATCGTATTTTGGGGATATGAATAATTATCAATCTGAAGATGAAAAATGGAATTACATAGAAGATATATACAATGCGGTGTGCATTTCTTTATGTACGGAATATGATTGCAAATTAGAGAAGAAGACACAGGATCAATGGCGGTATATTGAGAGTGAAAAAGGAGTATATTTTTCTGCTTCTTTTTTCGCAGGAAAAAAAGAGTTTATAAATTCAATTGTGAGTGACCGTGAAAAAAATAATGGACAACCATGGTTTGTTTTACAAAAATGTCTTTATTTTGGAGATTACTATATTATTACTGTTATTTTGACACATGATGGCACATATGGGGAGTTCATGAAGAGTGATTTAAAGGAGGATTTAAGATTAAAAAGGTGTTTTCAGAGTTTTTATCAGGTATATTCGGAAGGACAGTTTATTACGCAATCTTATTGATAAGAAAGACAGGATATAGATATTGGGTTTGACTTAGTGTAGCGCATAAGAGGGAGAAGATAATATGTTTGATAGCAGTTACATAATTGACATTTTATTGAAATCTCAAAAAGGAGAATTAAAATGTATGACTATTTAATTATAGGTTCCGGATTATTCGGCTCTGTATTTGCCAGACAGGCAGCCGATGCCGGAAAGAAAGTGCTTGTAATAGATAAGCGCCCAAACATTGCCGGAAATGTTTACACAGAAAAAGTAGAGGGCATCAATTTCCACAAATACGGTGCCCATATTTTTCATACAAACAACACAGAGGTATGGAATTATGTAAACCGTTTTGCAACGTTCAACCGTTTTACGAATTCACCGGTTGCAAACTACAAAGGGGAATTGTATTCCATGCCTTTTAATATGTATACATTCAACAAGATGTGGGGTGTAGTCACACCGGAGGAGGCGGCTGCCAAAATTGAGGAGCAGAAGAAGGAAATCACCGGAGAACCGCAAAATCTGGAAGAACAGGCAATTTCCCTTGTGGGGCGTGATATCTACGAAAAACTGGTGAAAGGCTATACCGAAAAACAGTGGGGGCGTGACTGCAAAAAGCTTCCGGCATTCATTATCAAGCGTCTTCCTGTCAGGCTTACGTTTGATAATAATTATTTCAATGCATTGTATCAGGGAATTCCGATCGGTGGTTACACAAAACTGGTAGAGAATTTGCTGGAAGGTATTGAAGTCCGGTTAAACGAGGACTATCTGGAAGATAAGGAAAAATGGAATGCGATGGCGGAAAAAGTTGTTTATACCGGAGCCATCGATGCTTATTTTGACTATACGTTGGGAAATCTGGAATACCGTTCGGTACGTTTTGAAAATGAGATTCTTGATATGCCGAACTTTCAAGGGAATGCGGCGGTAAATTATACAGATCGTGAGACTCCGTGGACAAGGATCATTGAACACAAATGGTTTGAGTTCGGAAAAGATGAAAATGGAAATGACTTGCCGAAGACCATTATCAGTAAGGAATATTCTTCGGAGTGGAAGCCGGGGGATGAGCCATATTACCCGGTTAATGATAAGAAGAACGGGGAACTTTACCAAAAGTATAAAGCGCTGGCAGAGAAAGAGGAAAATATCATTTTTGGAGGCCGCTTAGGGGAATACAAATATTATGATATGGATGCGGTGATTGCAAGTGCTCTGGAATGTGCCAGAAATCAATTGTATTGATTAAAAGTGCAGGAATCTGCAAAAATAATCAATAGAAACATTGAAAAAGTTTAAGAGGCAGTGATCATGAAAAACGAAGTGAAAATTGCATTGAATATCTGCACATTCCAGCGTGAAGAATTTATTCACAGAAATCTGTCACTTTTGCAGGCATCGGATTTTTTCAATCCGGACAACCCGCAGTATTACGGAAGGCTTCATATTTTTGTGGTGGACAATGGCAGCAGTTTGCAATTGCCGGAGAGTCTGTATGTGCATTGTATTTATAACAGGAATACCGGAGGTTCCGGTGGATTTCAGAGAGGAATTGAGGAGATCCGTAAACGAAATGAGGGATTTACCCATGTGATTTTTATGGATGATGATGTTGCCTTTGACATCAGCAGCTTTTATCTGCTGTTTGATTTTTTATCCGGGGTCGGGGAGGCGGACAGGGACCGCCCGGTAGCGGGACGCATGTTTTGCATGGATGATCCATATATCCAGTACACGGCGGCGGAGAAGTGGAACCGGGGAATGGTTTCGCATGTGGAGTTCATGCGCGATGTCCGGAAAACGGCATACACACAGGGCAGAGTGATCTACGACGCGGATGCGGATTACGGTGGCTGGTGGTTTTGCTGTTTTCCATATGTATTTGTACAGGAAAATGATGTACTTCCGTTTTTCATTCACTGCGATGATGTGGAATATGGTCTGCGATGCGGGAAAAAGCCAATCATTATTGAAGGAGTGCAGGTGTGGCATGAAACATACGACAAGCGGATGACACCTCTCATGCAGTATTATGACACGCGAAACCCGCTGTTTGTGAATCAGCTCTATGGTTTTTTGCCGGAGCCTTTGCAGCTTTTGCGGCAGTGGAAGGATAAGATGACGGCGTTTCATGTAAAAGGTGACTGGCTTTCGGAGTATTATGTCATCCTTGCAATGAATGATTTCCTGAAAGGCATGGGGTGGTTGAAGCGGATTGATGCGGGGAAGTATCACAAAAAACTGCAGAAGGCAAAAAGCTGCAAGGTAAAGAATGCGATATGCTGGCGGCTTGTGGAGCACCGGGCGAAAAAGAAATTCATGGTACACAAAAACAACTGCTCCGGTTAATCGGAGCAGTTGTGTGAAATGCTGTATTATTTACAGATCTCCGTATCTGCGTCTATATTCAGCAAGTTTGGCATCCTGATCAGCAAGTTTGGCATCCTGATCAGCAAGTTTGGCATCCTGGTCAGCAAGTTTGGCATCTCGGTCAGCAATCTCGGAATCCTTTTTGGAACAGGCTCTTTTCAGCGCATCGCGTTCATGGATAACCTCGAATAATTCATCGGTTGGAAGTTTCAGTACAGGTTCTGTCATATTATACACCTCCTGACATAAATTTCTGTTACGGTAAGAAATGCGGAGCATGGACTTTTGCAAAAGCATTAAAATAAGTTTTTTTGTCAGTTTCCGTTAAAAATCCCTCTGCAATTTCCTGATCTAAGATAAGTATAGTTTCCTGCAGAAAAGAAGTCAATTCTTCTTTGGATTTCTGTACTTTTTTCTCAAGATCATGTCGTTTATCAGGGGATTTTGCCGACTGCATCTTGCGGTCAGAAGGGATGTGACGGCGGAACCGGATTGGAAGAAACGGGATGAGCATACACAAATGTTTCTTTTTGATTTCTTCAAGGGTAAAGGACTGCACCTTTACGGTTGGAACGCGGTATTCATGAGTACTGCCATCCTGAAACCGGATCAGACAGCTCAGGTAATCAGGGATCTTTTTCGTCCCCTGCAGGAAAAGAACGGCAGAGTTCGGAAATTTGAGCAGAAGCTGTGGATTTTTGGTGTCGGACCGGTAATTCAGGGACGCATGAACATCATACTCAAACATACGGATTGTGATAAGCCCATTGTATGTAATTTCACATTCAAAGTGGTAAATATCTGATTCGTTTACACAGAATGTGAGGTCAGCCTTAATGGTCGAAATTTCTTTTGTATCCGAGCGTTCTACAGAATACTCTGTGGAAAGTGGAACAACAGAGGAATCTTCGGGATATTTTTTCCCATAGATCTCATAGATGAGCGGAAACAGGAGTTTGGGAGAACTGTAAGTTGCTTTTTTTATAATTAAATCCCAAAGTTGCGTTTCCGTGGAAATTTCTTCAGGCAGCCCGTTGTTACGAATAATTTCTTCAATCTCTTTCGAGTGAAGATGGTAAGTATGGGCGTGTATTGGCCATGTAATATCCTCCTATACTGTTGTGTGTATAATATTTGGAAAAATAAAAA
>ENA-OQDM01000434-OQDM01000434.1-human-gut-metagenome-genome-assembly--contig:-NODE-434-length-24974-cov-1.864128_pt1 | contig 24974 bp, 31 predicted proteins | sample MGYA00242772_ERZ504605 | MGnify/ENA primary metagenome ERZ504605 (study PRJEB26092, sample SAMD00036348) | human gut metagenome | host: Homo sapiens | study: EMG produced TPA metagenomics assembly of... | reverse complement strand
GCAGCTCTGTAAGCCAGTCGCAGGAAACGAAGTCCGCTTCTAAGCGTGGTATCGTGGATAAAAAAGGCGGTATCGAAACAACCGCAATCAGAAAAACAGGATAAGCAACGTCCGATAGTGGATAAGACACAGAAGAAACAGGAAACACGGGATAAGGAGCGACAGGACAATGGATCAGCGACAAAAGCTGGTACAGCGAAAGGAACTGCCCCATTGCATGAGCGACCAGTGACAACGCCTGTATCTGCGAAAGCAGCTCCACAGGCGGCAGGTTCTAAAGAAGAACAGAATATCAAAGAACGCCCTACTACTGTTAAGAGGGAGCAATCACAATCTGCCAGAGCAAAAGAGCCTGTCACAAAGCAACAGGAAGTAAGGACGCAGGTTGCCAGAGAATCTTCTTCTCCAGCAGCTACACCAAAACATTTGGGAACTGTGACAGATACGCCCCGTCAGACAGTCAAACATCAAAAGCAGACAAAGACAGTCAATAAAAAGACCACAAAACAATCAACTGTGAATAAAACGTCCAGCAGGAAAGGCGGCAAGAAATGAAGCTGAAACACTTCGCTGTATTTGGTGGGATTTTCACGGTGATTATCTGTCTGCTTCTGTTCTTGTTTATCTTGACCGCAGATGATGAAGAAAACAGCACTTCTCACTTTGATTTTTCTGGACTGAATCTGTCAGAGGAAGTGCTGAAACATCAGCCAACGGTAGAAAAATATGCAAAGGAATACGGGGTTTCTGACTATGTGAATTATCTGCTTGCGATTATGCAGGTGGAATCTGGCGGTACTGGCACGACAGACGTTATGCAGGCAAGTGAATCTCTTGGTCTGCCGCTTAATTCCCTGTCTACGGAGGAATCCATCAAACAGGGGTGTAAATATTTTTCGGAACTTCTAAAATCCGCAGAATCAAAAGGCTGTGACATCAACACGGTGGTACAAGCCTATAACTATGGCGGCGGCTTTATTGATTATGTGGCGAATCACGGAAAAAAATATACGTTTGAGCTTGCTGTCAGTTTCGCAAAGGATAAATCGGGCGGTGTCAAAGTCACCTATAAAAATGAGATTTGCCATAAAGGAAAATGGCGGCTGGCGTTACAAGTACGGGAATATGTTCTATGTGCGGCTGGTAAACCAGTATTTAGCTGTTCCAAACTTTAGTGACGCTACGGTACAGGCAATCTTTAATGAAGCCTTAAAGTATCAAGGCTGGAAGTATGTCTATGGCGGCAGCAATCCAAACACCAGCTTTGATTGTTCTGGTCTTACGTCCTGGTGCTACGGAAAGGCTGGTATCAGCCTACCTCGTACCGCACAGGCACAGTATGACGCTACACAGCACATACCGCTGTCACAGGCGAAAGCTGGTGATTTGGTATTCTTCCACTCGACCTATAATGCTGGAACATATGTCACACACGTCGGTATCTATGCAGGAAACAACAGAATGTATCACGCTGGCGACCCTATCGGATATGCAGATTTAACAAGCTCGTACTGGCAAAAGCATTTGATTGGTGCTGGACGGGTAAAAACCAAATAAGAAAGGAATGGTACTATGATTTTCAAGAAAAAGAACAAAGAATCAAAACCTAAAAAAGAGAAAAAAGTGCCTGTGATGAAAGTCGACACGCACAGGAAAACCGTGATTGCCTTATGGCTGGTGCTGATTGCAAGCGTCAGCTTTGGGGTGTATAAGAATTTCACCGCTATTGATATGCACACGGTACATGAGAAAGAAGTCATTGAACAGCGTATCATTGATACCAATAAGATAGAGAACTTTGTAAAAGCCTTTGTGAAGTCCTACTATTCTTGGAGCAATACGCAGGAATCCATTGACGCACGAACTGCAGCCATCAACAATTATTTGACTAAGAGCTTACAGGATTTGAATGTCGATACGGTAAGGCAGGATATACCCACAAGCTCCACTGTGACAGACGTAAAGATTTGGGATATAGAACAGGCTGGAACAGATGACTTTACCGTTGTCTACTCGGTAGATCAGACGGTAACGGAGGGTGAAACCTCAATCGGCTATACTTCTGCTTACATGGTGGTGGTTCATGTAGATGGTGACGGAAACATGGTTATCACACAGAATCCGACTATCAGCAGCACGCCGACAAAATCCAGCTATGAACCAAAAGCAAAGGAATCTGACGGTACGGTGGATGCTGCCACAACAGAGGAAGTGACAGAGTTCTTGGAAACATTTTTCAAGCTCTATCCAACAGCTACAAAAAAGGAACTTGCCTACTATGTGTCTGGCAATGTTCTTGAACCTGTAAACTGTGACTATATGTTCTCGGAGCTGGTAAATCCTATCTTCATCAAAAGCGGAGAACAGGTCAAAGTGTCGGTATCGGTGAAATATCTCGACCAGAGGACAAAGGCAATACAGATTTCACAGTTTGATTTGACACTGGAAAAGGATAGTAACTGGAAAATTGTAAAATAACTTGCCATTGACTTTCCGACACTTGTGTCGTATAATGATTAAAGACACAAGTGTCGGAAAGTGATGGTGTGATAACATGATAAATAAACGTGGAGAAGAAACTAGACAACTTATTAAAAACTGTGCTTGTGCCTTGTTTGCCAGTAAGGGATTTAAACAGGTCACAATGAAAGATATTTGTGAAGCAACAAAATTAAGTCGTGGCGGTTTATATTGTCATTATGGGAGTACACAAGAAATCTTCAAAGAAATTATAAACGATTTTATGAGCCAACAAGGAGATACTTTTTCAGAAAAAATAGCACAAAATCTATCTGCAATAGAAATATTAAATGATGTACTGGAATGTTATAGAAAAGAAATGATAGACAGTCAATCATCATTAAGTTTAGCAATATATGAATACTTTTCTATTGAAAATAATGCAGGAACAAAAAATGAACTATATACACAATATCTAGCGTCCCTCAACGCTTGGAGAAACTTAATGGAATATGGTATCAAAAAGGGAGAGTTTAATGATGTGGATATTGTATCAGTGTTTGATTTAATTGTATTTTCCTATCAAGGCGTGAGAATGTATAGTAAACTCATACCGATAGATGAAGATATACCACAGAGAATAATTGAACAAATCAAAAAAATATTAGTAAAGGAGTGAGCGACAATGTCAACTATTTTTGATGAATTTTGCAGAGAAACAACCGCTTTTATCAATCCTACAGACTGTATAAAGCCATTATCTGAATTTCCAGAAATTTGTATTACTACTTTTTCACAAAATATTATTACAGAATTTATTGAGAATAATAATACAAAGATAATTGCGAATCTTTATTCTGCCAATGGAATATTACCTGTCTATGAAATTAAGTACGATGATGCGTCTGTCGGTGTATTCCTTTCTAGGGTTGGTGCTCCTGCTTGTGTCGTTGGACTTGAAGAAATTATTGCATTAGGAGCAAAAAAAATAATACAATTCGGAAGTTGTGGAACACTCAATCAGTCGGCAACAGAAAACAAGATTATTATTCCAACCTCTGCCATTAGAGATGAAGGAACAAGTTACCATTATATAGAAAAAGGTGATGAAATTGCTGCGGAGATTTCATCAATAAATATTGCAACGCAGTGTTTGGAAAAACACAATATCCCGTATATCCTCGGAAAAATTTGGACAACAGACGGAATTTACCGAGAAACTTTAAATCTTATTAAAAAACGAAAAGAACAGGGATGTCTTGCTGTTGATATGGAATGTTCCGCTTCTTTAGCTATTGCAAAATTTAGAAATATCCCTATTATTCAATTTCTCTTTGGAGCAGATAATTTAGACGCTACTGAATGGGAACAAAGAGATTTAACTGACTATGGCTTTCAATCAGCTAACAAGTATATTCTATTGGCTTTAGAATTGGCTATTGCATTTGGAAAAGAGGAATACAAATGATTAAGTCGGAGTCCTATTGGTTGCATTGTCCAACTTGCAGAAATAAAACCAGAGTAAAAATCAGAATAGATACAGAATTAAAGAATTTTCCACTGTTTTGTCCAAAATGTAAACAGGAAAGCCTAATTAATGTAAAAAAACAACAAATAATAGTTATAGAGCCAGACGCTAAGACGCAGAGCCGATAATACCGAGAATGAATGAAATTTCTTGGGTTATCGGCTTATTTTATTTTAGAGCTAAAAGAGGAGGATTATTTGTCCTCCACTTCCTTAGACTTGATAATTCCGTCAGCGACACTTTCCATGATAACTAAATCCTTATCGGAAAGGTTGTCAAGTTGTTTTTCCAACTGTCGTCTTCTGGTGCTTTTCACCAGATCAGGCACAGGCAGGAAAAATTCATCAACGGAAATATTAAGTAATGATACAAGGTCATAGAACACCTGTAAACTTGGGTGCTGCCCTTTGTTTTCAATATTTGTCAAATAGCGTGGGTCAATTTCAATCATAGCTCCCACCTGTTCACGAGTAAGACCTCGTTTTTTACGAGCTTCTTTGATGGCAAGACCAAAGGCTCTGAAATCATACTTATCTTCTTTTTTACGCATATTTAATCACCTCACTACATTTTACTGTTCCTGTTGATTTTCTAACAGGTATAGAAAAACGTATATCAAGGTTTATCAGTTCCTATTATGCGTAAATCAATTAAAAAGTGCTGCATAGCGGCAAATAAAAAAACCGCTATCAACAGTACCGTTTTTGCGTGTCACAAAATACCTTTTTCCAGATGGCGGTTGAAAATCCGCCTTTTTCTTTTCCCATCAATAGAAAAACAACATAATGGTTTTGGGTTAGCGGCTTTGGGAGGTAGCCGCATTGAAAGACCTGTATAATCGACAATCTTCAATATATCCGTTATTGTCAAAAAAATCCTAGCTTTCACAGCGGCACAATATACCCTTGAATATGGTTTTTCACGTTACATAACAGGAACAATTTTAAAAGCACAAGAACAGCATTTCTTATATGCTCTTGTGCTTTTTTGCTGCTTAAAAAATTTTTTGACTTTTTTCTGATTTGGGTTACAAATCGCTCCTCCGTGTTGAGTGTTAGTGCGGAAAGAGGTAAAAAGCCTTTTCGCTTTAGCAACGTCAACTTGAAAGGAGGTGAGATTATGAAACCTTCTTCATTTGAGAACGCTATAAGACTTCAATTTGACTGTCTGGCTCGTAAGGTGATTGGCAGAACTGTAAAGAACTACAACAAAGAACTTGCCAGACGTGCAAAGCATGAAATATCTTTCTGTGAAATACCAGAGCTGGAATTAAACCAGTTGGGTGTATCGGACGAATACCCGATTGAATTTACTTCCTTTGATGTGTTTGGTACAGAAGTTCGTGTCTATGATGAGAAATTATGTGAAGCAATCAAAAAATTAAGCGAAAGACGACGTAATGTTGTGTTGATGTTCTACTTTCTGGAATTACCAGACGCAGAAATCGCAGAGATTTTGGATATTTCCAGAAACTCTGTTTATAGAAACAGAATGTGTTCACTAAAGCTCATTAGAGATATGTACGAGGAGGAATTATTATAACATGATGAAGTCTACAAAAAAGTGTCCTCTATTCTCCACAATCAGTTTAGCTACTGATGGTGACGAAGTGGCAATAGAGAAAATATTAAATCACTATGACGCTTATATATCAAAAGCAAGTTTACGCCCGTTCTATGATGAACACGGAAATATGTATATTGTGGTCGATATGGAACTGAAAGGCAGAATCAGAGCTGCTCTTATTAAAGCAATTCTAGGTTTTGAAGTCAGAGTGAAATAAGCGAATATATACGGAGTGTTCTACCACCTCATTCCAGCTCCGTTTTACAAGTGTTCTTTGAAAACTGAATAAAGTAATCAGATACGTTTGATATACGGTGAGCCGACGGACTGGAACGCCATGACCCACGAAAGGAGGGATAGCGAAGCGAGCGACCACGCCAGTGATCCGTAAGCGACTGTTGGAAAAGTTGCTGCCATGACCCGTATATCAGAATAATGATACACCCGTATGACACGGTTCACCCATCAGAATGGGAATGGTGAAATTCCAGTGGAGCTTTCCAAAGCCATCTGATTACTTCTTATTTATAGACAAATTCTTTCATAACGTACAAGCATTTTTGCATACTTTGTAAATATATTGTAGTGAGGTGGTTCAATGGCAAATGACGCAAAGGTAGTTTGCAAGAATGTTTTTAAAAATTGTGATAGAGCGGCGTTTACAAAAGCATTTACTCTAAAATGGATAGAGTTGATAAATCAATATGAAAAAAATAAAGGAAAGGCAACTCCTGCCAGATGATAGACAAACTATCCTACAAGATGTTATAATAACATCTTGTAGAGATAGTTTGTTTCGTCTTCTTTAAAAGGAGAACGAAGCATGATAGAATCAAAATCAAGAGTTGCTATTTATTGCCGCTTATCAGAGGAAGATAGAAACAAACAATCAGAAACAGACGACAGTAACAGTATTCAGAATCAAAAGTCAATGTTACTTCAATACTCATTAGAGCATGGTTGGGAAGTCTACAACATATACAGTGATGATGATTACACTGGTTCTGACAGACGACGACCAGAATTTAACAGGTTGTTGGAGGACGCAAAGAATCGCAAATTTGATATTGTCCTTTGTAAGACACAATCCAGATTTACCAGAGAACTAGAATTAGTGGAAAAATATATCCACGGTCTTTTTCCTATTTGGGGTATTCGCTTCATCAGTATTGTTGATAATGCAGATACAGCTAATAAGGGAAATAAGAAATCAAGACAGATTAACGGTCTGGTGAATGAGTGGTACTTGGAGGATATGTCAGAGAACATTAAAAGCGTTCTCACTGACAGAAGAAAGAACGGACACCATATCGGTGCTTTTGCCCTGTATGGTTACAAAAAAGACCCTGACGTGAAAGGGCATTTGATTATTGATGAAGAAGCTGCGGAAGTTGTCAGAGAAGTTTTTACACTGTTTTCACAGGGATATGGAAAGACCGCCATTGCCCGTATGCTGAATGACAGAGGAATACCAAACCCTACGGAATACAAACGACTTCATGGTTTGCGTTACAAGCAGCCTAAAACGAAAAACAGTACCCTATGGAAATATTTTGCCATATCAGATATGTTGGTGAATGAAATCTATATCGGGAATATGGTTCAAGGGAAATATGGCAGCGTTTCTTATAAGACAAAGCAAAACAAACCCAGACCAAAAGACGAGTGGTACAGAGTTGAGAGTACACATGAGCCGATTATTGACCGTGAGTTATGGGATAGGGTTCAAGCATTGGTAGCTCAAAAGGCAAAACCTTTCACAGTTGGCACAATCGGCTTATTTGCCAGAAAAGCTCGCTGTATGAATTGTGGTTATACAATGCGTTCGTCAAAGAATCGTGGTAAGCATTATTTACAATGTTCTAACCGCCATGTAGCAAAGGACGCTTGTATAGGTTCTTTCATTTCAGTAGACAAATTGGAAAAAGCTGTGATTGATGAACTTAATAAGTTATCCACAGAATATCTGGATAAAGATGAGCTTGAACAAAATGTGCAATTCAATAATGACCTGCGAGGTCAAAAAGAAGCTATGAAAACGGAGATTGCTGCTTATCAAAAAAAGATTGCGGAATACACAAAAGGAATCCGTGAACTATATTTAGATAAGGTAAAAGGTATTCTTTCCGAACTTGATTACTTGGATTTATCTAAAGACTTCTCAACACAAAAAGAAAGGCTCGAAAAACTGGTAATTGATACGCAGAAACAGCTTGATGTTATTGAAAGAAAAATGCTGATTGGCGATAACAGACGACAGTTAATCGAGCAATATACAAATCTTGAACACTTAGACAGGGAAACGGTTGAAAAGCTGATTGATTATGTATTGGTCGGTAAGAAAGACCCTGTAACTAAGGAAATACCTATTGAAATACATTGGAATTTCTAAAGTTCTCATATCTGGCAGCTAGTATGCCAGATTATCGGGAACTATCTTTTAAAACCTCAATGTTGTCTTTACACAATCGCACCATCCGCAGCAAGGTCTTCAAATAAATCTGTGATCGGATCACCTTTACTCTGGAATTCACATGCATTGAAAGGAACTCCACCGGCTGCCTGTGGCCATACACCTACTGTGTGATCAATATAATATGGCCCAAAACCACTTTTTTCAATTTCTTCCATAGAAAGATCTTTTGTCAGCTGATGAACGATCGTGGAAACCATTTCCAGGTGTGCCAGTTCCTCAGTGCCAATATCATTCAGCACTGCCATGGCCATGCGATTTGGCATAGTAAAACGCTGAGAAAGATAACGCATAGATGCTCCGATCTCGCCATCCGGGCCACCATACTGACTCATGATGAACTGGGCGATCTTTGCATTTGGAGTCTTAATATTTACCGGATACTGCAGTCTTTTTTCATAATTCCACATAAACTATCTGCACCCTCCTTCCGTTTCCCATGGGAATGGCTGCTGCACCCATTTCCATGTATCCCCACCAGATTCCAGTGCAGCATCTACTGTCAGTGGGCCATAACACTGCGCATATTCTTTCAGCAGTTTCTGGCGTTCCTGTTCACACTCCTGATAAAAGGAGATTGCCTCTTCACAGCATGGATGTGTATCCAGATAAAGCAGAACATCATTTACTGCAAAACTGACTTCGTTGATACGGTTCATTAATTTTTCTTTTGCAGTACACTGATTGCGATACATCATCTCTGCCCACCTCTCTTTCCACAAAATGGTTTACAGAGCTGCGGAAAAACAGTTCCGACCTTCAACGCATATCCAAGATCATATGTCGTAGTAAATTTCTGGCAGGGAACATACGCCATGGCTGCTTCCATCTGATCGATGTGTGTATACATTTCCGCATCTCTGGTTTTGGCATCCGGAAGGTGACACGGGCATGGCGAAGGGCGGGATGGCTGATTTCTGGAATTATTACGGCAGGAACACTGCTGCCCGGACATCATCTCTTTTGCCATTCCACAAGTTGCATTATATGGGCGGCCACATGGACGGTTCATCTGATAATTTTCCATGAGCAAATCCTTTCTGTCACAAATAATATGTCTCTATATTTTATGACATAAATATGGAATGGTGCGCATATCTGCCCATAAAAACAGCTCCCTTCACCGGGGAGCTGCACATTTCTTATCGCATTACTCAATCACATATGCATCTACGATTTCTCCGTAATATGCAATGTGTGTATCTCTGTTTGCACCTGAAAATGAACTTTCTACATTCTGTGGGTAAAACTTCTCTCTGTTTTCCTCTGTCATGGCCTCTGTATCCTGTGTCTGTTTATAGACTACTTTGCATTCCAGTGTCAGTGGAAGTTCTTTTACTCCCGGGACAGAAATTGTTTCCGGTTCTTCGTAAGTCAGACCAATTTCTTTCGCTTTATCTACATCCCTTCCTGATTTTGCCCCACAGTATCCAAGAATTTTTTTTGCACTGTCATCCAGTGGAATATTAACCGTAAATTCGCCATTCTTCTCAAGAAGACTTCTTGTAAAACGACTTTCTCTGACAAATGTAATAAAAACTGGTTTTCCCCATTCTACGCCAACCATTCCCCAGGAAATTGTCATAGAGTTCACTCTGCCATCTGCTTTTCCGGTAATCAGCACTCCATTTTTTACTCCGTTCAAAATTTCTCCCATATGTTCAAAAACATCTATTTTTTTCTTCATGATCTTATTTTCCTCCTGTTAGTTTACATACATTTCTTTTGTCCTTTATCTTAAGATAAAAACAGGAATCTGCAAGTATTTTGTACTTTATCATTCACGTTTTTAAATGTATAATAGAAGTACTTTAACAAAGGAGTTCAGAATCATGTCACCATCAAAATCCAAAAATCTTACCCCTTCCTATGCAGTCATCCAGGGACTGTACTGGATGTATTTTGCAGCAATCATGAGTTTTTCCGGTTTTTTTCTTCTTTCCGGTGGATTTACCAATACTCAGATTGGAATCCTTGCAGCTATAGCAGGACTTCTGTCTGCAGTACTGCAGCCTGTCCTTGCAGGTTACGCTGACCAGCCACAAAGCCCCTCCCTGAAAAAACTGATCCAGATGCTGTATCTTCTTCAGCTGATCCTTGTGATCGGATTATTTTTATCCCATTCTCTCATACTTACCGGACTTCTTTATGGTTCCAGTATTGCCCTGCTGCAACTGATGACTCCTTTTATTAATTCCCTTGGAATGGAAAGCATCAATCAGGGACATTCTCTCAATTTTGGTCTTGCACGTGGAATGGGCTCTGTCGCTTATGCCTGTATCTGTTACATTCTGGGGATCATTACGGTAAAAGCCGGACCTGTTTCCATCCCGATCACTGTAATTGTCCTTACCCTGCTGTCTCTTGGTATCCTTATTCTTTTTCCATTTTCCAAAGCAAAATCAGACAGCACTGCCACGAATGCTCCCAAAAGCAGCTCAGACAGTAATCCAATACTTTTTTTCAGGAAATACAAACGTTTTTCCCTGGTACTGCTCGGATGTATCTTTATCTATCTCAGCCATGTTCTGCTGAATAACTTTAATTTTCAGATTGCCCTGGCAAAAGGGGGCGGAAGTGCAGAAATGGGAACAGCCTCAGCAATCGCCGCCATATGTGAATTGCCAACGCTTTTCCTTTTTGGCTATATCATCCGCAAATTTCGCTGTGACCTTCTGCTAAAAACTGCCGGTATCTTTTTCACGATAAAAGCACTTGGCACGCTGCTTGCTCCGGGTATTCCGGTATTTTACGGCGTACAGATTTTTCAGATGCTCGGATGGGGACTTATGACTGCAGCTTCTGTTTATTATGTAAATGCCCTAATGGAACCGGAAGACGCAATCAAGGGGCAGGCCTATTTCACAATGGCATATACCTTGGAAGCGTACTTGGTTCTTTTCTTGGCGGAACACTCATCGACCTTGCCGGAGTACACGCAATGCTGCTCTTCTCAACAGTCTCTGCATTCATTGGTGCACTGATCGTACTAATCTTTGCTGAACGTACTTCAAAATAATATTCCAAAAAACACCGCAAACAGATACTACTTTCATCTGTCTGCGGTGTTTTTCATTTGTTATTTTTCATTTATTATTTTTCATTTGTTTCGTTTCCATCTGCTCTGTTTATTCGCACAAATCTCATTCCACTGACAATTCCCACAGATTTCCACCCGTTTTCCTGACTCGATCACATTTTTCTGCACATTTTCCACAAATTCCTGAAATCTCATCTGTACTTTTTCACTGAGCCCGCATGCTTCAAGCACTTTACGGTCATAAGCTTCCACCAGACCGGCACTCACGCAACTTCCCTCTTTCAGATTCGGACACTCTTTACAGATTTCATCTCCGGATACGGTAAGCTCAATATCTGCGCCTTTTTCAAAAAACTCCAGCATCTTCTGCATATTTACTGTGAATCCGTCACTGTAGCCTTTTCCTTCAAAATACGCAAGACACATTCCATGATGCGGTCTTAAACAGATCATGCTACAAATTTGCGGAGCTTTCTGGAAAGACCATAAGCCAGAACAATTTTAATAATATCCGGAATGATAAATGGAATGACACACCATCCCAGAACAGTTGCAAGACCAACGGCACCATTCGCTCTGCTGTAAACGATCATAAACCATGCAGTACCAAAAGCATAGCATACTATCAGTCCTACGATCATGGACACAATCTGCATTACGGATTTCTTACCCGGAAGTTTTTCCATTGCCCACATAACAAGGGCAGAAAACAGAAAACCAATAATATATCCGCCAGTTGTTCCAGCAAGAACACCAATACCTCCAGAAAATCCTGCAAATACCGGTACTCCAATTGCTCCAAGCAGAATAAATACCAATATGGAAAGTGTTCCTCTTTTTCCACCAAGGACACCTACCGCTACAAAAACGCCAAACGTCTGCAGTGTAAACGGAACAGCTGCCGGAATGGATATCCAGGAACAGATTGCCATAATAACTGCAAATACGGCAATGTACACAATATCATAAGTTTTACTTCTGGTTGCTGCTATTGTACTCATTTTTTCTCCTCCTCGTGATGACAGTTCTATCTGTTATCTATTTAACAATTTAACACAGGCCTTTCCAATTGTCAACTTAATATAAAAAGAGGTTTACATTTTAAAAAATTATATCCTTAAATGTAACCTCTTTTTATAATATTATTTATCGTCAACTATTTCTGTTGATGTACATAAACCTCCATCTGGTTATATGGAATCACAATTCCGTTAGCATCAAATTCTTCTTTTATCTTCTGATTCAGGCGCCATTTCGTTGGCCAGTAACGTTCTGTCGACACCCAGACACGCAAGCCCATGATCACTGCACTGTCTGCAAGCTCGTCCACAAACACAACCATTTCTTTTGTGTCGCTTTTGGTATCTGCATCTTCTCTGAGAATTTTCTCAATGATTCTCTTTGCCTTCTGAATATCTGCCTCATAGGAAATTCCAACTTTGATCTCAAGTTTACGATTCTCCTTGGCCGTTACATTTATGATCGTACTGTTTGACAGTGTTCCATTTGGTACCACAATTTTTTTATTGTCAATGCTCAGAAGTGTTGTATAGCAGATCTCAATCTTGGCGACCGTACCCTCACACCCGTTTGACTGATCCTGAATGATATAATCTCCAACTACAAAAGGTTTAAAAAGCAACAAAAGAACTCCTCCTGCCAGATTTGCAAGACCTCCCTGTAGTGCCAGACCAACCGTCACACCTGCCGTACCAAGCAATGCCGCTACAGAAGATTCCTTTACACCAAGGCTTACTGCAATATTGATGATCAGAAGGACATACAAAACCGCTTTCCCGGCAGAAGAAGCAAACTGTATCACACCAGCATCCACATTGGCTCTCTCCAGAGATCGTCTCATAACATTCAATATCCACTGAATGATTTTTCGTCCCACGAAGAACACAATTACTGAAAGAACAACTTTAATACAAAAGCCCATAACTGCCGGAACCTGGTTTTCCATATACTGTTTAAAATTCAACAGATCTTTCAGACTATCCTTCACACCGTCAATTCCCATTTCCTGCAGACCTTCATCTACTTTACTGACAGTTTCACTGACTGTATCCATAAAAATCCCTTTCTTTTTTCAATCTGTAATTGTATCTATCATACATCTCTGATATTTTCTTTTGTATTTTATTAATATACCATGATTTTTCTGCAAAACTATTTTAAATATTTAAAATCCCATATACAGTGATATAATGGAAACGCTTATAATAATTATATTCTTTTTACGGAGGAAAGCATGCATATTATAATTGTCGGATGCGGCAAAGTTGGAAGCACCCTTGCAGAGCAATTACAGGAAGAAGATACTGATCTTACTCTGATCGATACAGATGCAGACGTTATCAACAATCTCACCGAAGATATTGATGCCATGGGGATTGTTGGAAATGGAGCCAGCATCAATACACTTATGGAAGCCGGCGTCAAAACTGCTGATATCATGATTGCAGTCACCGCTTCTGATGAATTAAACCTGCTCTGCTGTCTGATTGCACAGAAAACCGGACATTGTCAGACCATTGCCCGTGTACGCAATCCAATTTACAGTAAAGAGATTGGTTTTATTCAGGAACGCCTTGGTCTTTCCATGATCATCAATCCGGAACTGGCCACTGCCAGAGAAATCTCAAGACTTCTGCGTTTTCCGGCAGCCATCAAAATCGATCCATTTTCAAAAGGACGTGTAGAACTTCTCAAGTTTAAAGTTCTCCCGGAATTTGAACTGGATGGAATGTCAGTTTCCCAGATCACAGACAAATATCGCTGTGATGTTCTGTTTTGTGCCATTGAAAGTAAAACGACCTTAAGCATCCCGGGCGGTGATCATCTGGTTCACAATGGCGATTTTATCTCTATTATCGCAACACCCAAAAATACAGCTCTTTTCTTTAAAAAGATTGGGCTGAAGACACATCAAGTCAAAAATACTCTGATCATTGGCGGCGGCACAATTTCCTATTATCTTGCCAAAGCCCTTTCTGATCTGAAGATCAGTGTTAAGATCATTGACAAGAACAAAGAGCGCTGTGAAGAACTCAGCGAGATGCTTCCAAATGCCACAATTATCTGCGGTGATGGTACAGACCGCGCACTTCTCATGGAAGAAGGTCTTTCCACAGTAGAATCCTTTGTCACACTCACAAACATGGACGAGGAAAACATTTTCCTGTCACTGTCTGCAAAAAATATGACACAGGCCAAACTGATTGCCAAAGTAAACCGTCTTCCTTACAAAGACGTTATCGATGAGTTGGATATTGGAAGTGTGATCTACCCGAAATATATTACCTCTGATTCTATTCTCCGGTATGTACGTGCCATGCAGAATACTATCGGAAGTAACGTAGAAACCCTTTATCATGTGCTTGACAATCAGGCGGAAGCGCTTGAATTTATCATTCGTGATAATTCTCCTGTTGTGGGAATTCCACTTTCCAAACTGAATCTGAAAAACAATCTTCTTGTTTGCTGCCTTACACGTGAGGGGACTGTCAGAATTCCAAGAGGACAGGATTCCATTCAGATTGGCGACAACGTGATCATTGTCACAACCCATAAGGGACTTCGCGATATCCGCGATATTCTGGCATAAGAAGGGATGTATACAGATGAATTTTCGAATTATTGCTTATATCGTTGGATGGGTGTGTAATTTTCAGGCAATGTTCATGGTTCTTCCATGTATCACGGCTCTCATTTATCAGGAACATGAATTTTTCGCTTTTCTGATTTCCATGATTGTCTGCCTGATCGTAGGTCTTCCACTGACTATCCGAAAACCTAAGAACAAAGTTTTTTATACCAAAGACGGATGTGTTGCAGTAGCTTTGAGCTGGTTTGCACTTTGTATTTCCGGTGCAGTACCTTTTGTCCTCAGCGGTGCTATCCCACATCCAATCGATGCTTTTTTTGAGACAGTATCTGGGTTCACAACAACCGGATCCAGTATCCTGACAGATGTGGAAGTTCTCCCTCATTGTATTCTGATATGGAGAAGTTTCACACACTGGATCGGTGGCATGGGGGTTCTTGTATTCTTGCTCTCACTGCTGCCACTTGCCGGCGGGTATCATATGAATCTGATGAAAGCCGAAAGCCCTGGTCCTTCCGTCAGCAAACTGGTTCCAAAAGTTCAGCAGACCGCCAAAATTCTTTACACGATTTATATTGGAATGACACTGTTCCAGATTATTCTTCTTCTGATTGGCAGAATTCCTCTGTTCGATACCCTGTGTATTTCTTTTGGTACAGCCGGTACTGGTGGATTTGGTATCGTCAATGACAGTATGGGAAGCTACAGCACCTACTGTCAGGTTGTCACAACGATTTTTATGATTCTTTTTGGAGTCAACTTTTCTGCATATTATCTTCTTCTTACGAAAAAGTTTGTGCAGGCATTTAAATTTGAAGAAGTGCGTTATTATTTTGGAATCATTCTCGCTGCAATCCTTGTGATCGGATTAAATACAGCTCATCTGTTCCGCAATCTGGGTGAAGCATTTCAACAGGCAGCCTTTCAGGTTGGTTCTATCATTACAACAACCGGTTTTTCCAGCACAGATTTCAGCCAGTGGCCCTCTTTGTCCAAAACGATTCTCGTACTTCTGATGTTTGTCGGTGCATGCGCCGGAAGTACCGGTGGCGGAATCAAAGTTTCCCGAATTTTGATTCTATGTAAAGCAGCCAAAAAAGAATTCCAGTTATATCTGCACCCGAATGCAGTCAAAAAAATCAAAATGGATGAAAAAACGATTGGACATGATATCATCAGATCTACAAACATTTATCTGAGTGTATATCTCCTGATCTTAGCAGCTTCTGTCCTTATTATCTCTCTGGATAATTTTGATCTTATTACAAACTTTACAGCAGTCACCGCAACATTGAATAATATCGGTCCTGGTCTGGAAATTGTAGGCCCGATGGGGAACTTCAGTTCCTTTTCCTATCTTTCCAAATGTGTGTTAATTTTTGACATGCTTGCCGGACGATTGGAAATTTTTCCTCTGATGCTTCTTTTCTTTAAAGGAACCTGGAAGAAATTCTAGTTCACAATTTTTTCAAATTTATACCATATTTTTTTCACATTTATTAGGTATATTAATATGCATAGAAGGTGCATGCCTTCTATAAAATATTTTTCTTTTTCATACGCGCCGGTACGAAAGTACCGGCCTCCTTCCATTTATGGAACTTTTTTTATTTACGCAACGTCAAAAGCTCTGTCGTATCAATCACTGATACAACAGAGCTTTTTATTACTGTAAATTATCGCTGATCGTCTGCCAGATACTGCTGTTTTCAAATCCCAGCTTCCACTGTGCAACGCCCGCAAGATTATATTTCGGAATCAGTTTCACTTTCTCCGCGATCGATTGTGCATCTTCCAGCCAAATCTGATACGTTGAATTATCTTTTTCAAATGTTGCATAATTCTGACTGACACTTCCGTCCCATACAGCTTCAACGCCATTTTCAGTAAGGACATTCTGTGCTTCATCCATTCCAATCGCCTCACTGGTCAGAGCCCCACCAGTTGTTTTCCAAAGTCTTGTATAAAACGGAATTGCAAGAACTGTTCTTTCTGCCGGCGCTTCTGCAATCGTATCCTGCACGCCCTGCTCCACCCATGGAAGAGAGGCCACAGATCCGGCATCTGACCCTACATAATGTTCATCATACCCCATAATAACAATATAATCTACCACCATTCCTTGTTCTCTGCGGTCATAATGGCTGGTAAAATCTTCCGGTACCGGATTATCTACTGAAAGAACAAGATTATTCTTATGACATTCAATAGAGAGTTCTCTTAAAAATTCCAGGAAATGAGGTCCCGCATCTTCACTGAGTGTCTCGAAATCCACATTTATACCATCTAGCCCAACGGTAGTTGCTGACTGAATCAGCTGCTGAATCATATTTTGTCTGGATGACAACTGTGAAAGTGTATCCGTTGTACTCACTTCTGCCGTAAAATTATCAATCAGTCCCCAAACCTTTAATCCGCGTTCATGTGCAAGTGCCACATAGTCCGCCGACGCAATATTTCCTATATTTCCTGCTGTGTCCTGAATATAATACCATGTAGGAGAAATTACATTTACACCGCTGACATTTGCGATCGTGTCCGCCAGATATGCATTTGCATCCTGACTTGTCACCTGATGCCAGCTCATATTTACTTTTCCATCCATAGTAAGATAGGTATATTCCTCTTTCTCAAATGATCTCTCAAAATCTTTTGTCTCAGCAGATGCTATCGTATCCTTCTGAACATATCCTATATAGCCATCCATTGTAGCAACCTGGGCCCAGTCTTCCAGTTCTTCCAGAAAGATTAATGTATCCCCCGTCTTCACATCTGTCAGGATCGGAGACTTGATTCCACCCTGATAACGGATACTTGTATCTTTTTAGCTGTCGTTGTCTGCACTCCGGTAAATCTGTACTGGATTGCAACTCTGTTCGGATTTTCATATACATAGGCATCCAGGTCTGTAAATTTCTGCACGAAACCAAGACGCAGATAAACTGTTCCATCCTTCAGCCATACATCGCCTTCTCCGCTCTCTGCTGCCGGATAATACTGCAATTCAGAAGGTGTCGCATAAAGTACTTGCTGGTCAGCACTATCCCAGTAATATCTCTGATTCAGATATGTATTTACCATATCAAGTGGAAGATATATCTGATCTCCTGACATCAATGCGCGTTCTTCCATGATTTCAGTTCCCAGAACAACTGCCATTTCCCCATCTCCGGGCTGTCCATAATATTCTGTAAGATTCATTCTTTCTTTTGTAGGAATATATTTCTTAATAAAATGCATTCCCAGCCCCATAACTGCCAGCACTAAAATCAATATGCAGACAATTACGACAGGCATGTGTTGATTTCTCGTTTGTTTTTTTGCCTGATGCTTCATCTGTTTCTCCCTTTAATTTCAGATAAGATCTGTAACCATTCTGTGTTGCGCTTCTTTTTTTCTTACGTATCGTAACACTTTTTATGCTATTCTCAGTAACCTGATTATTACATATACTTTTTTATTATAACATGCTTTACTATATAATGTCTTAACTAATTATAAATTTTCAAATATTTCCTGTACAGAATCATTACCTCAGACTTTTTAATTTTGTGCAGGATTTTCCGGTCTGGTTAAGTACGAGAGGGGAAACTGCACTTGTACCGGAAAATCGCTGCAATCATCTTATGTATATAAAAGCAGGTATTTATCATCTTCTGTTTTTGGGAAGTTCCCTGATATGTTCAAAGTTCACTTTTGCAATCCTGCCTTCTTCATCTGCAGTATAATCCCTCATGTAACCACCGTCTTCTGCGATCATACAGGCTTTCGCAATACATTTCGGTGTACTGGGATTTCCATTCAGAAAAAGCCTGACACCTTGTTTCCGATAATCTTTTAATTCATCCTTCAAAGGTTTCAATGACTTTTTACTGCATTTACTGTGTGACATATTTTATTTTTTTCGGCCCTCCTTTCCTGAAATTAATTTTAGAAAACACCTGATAGGTTCAAGAAAAAATAATCCTCCGTATAATTGAATTTAATCTTATGGTGGGATTTCCACACTGCCCCAGCAAGAACGCTGTATGATATGTTGTATTACCGGCAATGATATGGAAGGAAAATGTATTGTGTAAGTTTTGCCTCTAATCTGTTCTTCAGCTATATGACGAATATTTTTTCTTATTCCTCATTATACAGAGTTCCTTTGTTTATGCAAGCCTTTTTAGCACTTTATCTAAAAATTCCCAATTAATTTCTAAATATTTTATAAATAGACAGGTTCTATTTCTTTACATTTTCTATGATTGTGGTATATAATATGTCATATTAATAAGTCATGGACTATATAGCCTGTCGTTCTGATATTTTCATATAATATAGCAGAGACAGGTGCATAAGAATAGGATGTGATCATAATGAAAATAGAAAAAATCAATGAAAATCAAATCCGCTGTACATTAACCCGAGAAGATCTCGAAAGCCATCAGGTTAATCTCAAAGAGCTGGCTTATGGTTCCGAAAAGGCAAAAAAACTTTTCCGCGATATGATGCAGCAGGCACAGATACAGTTCGGTTTTGAGGCTGATAATATTCCTCTCATGATCGAAGCAATCCCGGTCAATTTGGACAGTGTCATCCTCATCGTTACTAAAGTAGAAGATCCGGAAGAACTGGATACTCGTTTTTCCAAATTTTCACCATATAAGGACAATGCTCAGGCAGAACCACTTCAACTTGACGGAGCAGACAACATTATTGATATCTTCCAGAAAATATGTGAAGCAAAAATGAAAGGTACTACTCGCAAGCAGGCCAATCAGAAAGAAACTTCTGAGAAATCTGCTGCCTCTTCTGAAACACCGACAGTTGATCTGATCCGGTTGTTCAGCTTCTATCATTTGGATGATGTCATCGCTGCTGCACACGGTCTGAATGGATTTTTCACAGGCAAAAATACTCTTTATAAAGATTCTTCAGACGGTCGTTACCAGCTTGTCCTTCATCAGTCTGAATACTCACCAGAAGAATTCAACAAAGTTTGCAATATTCTTTCTGAATATGGATCCGGCAGAGCATTTTCCGCAGCCGGTGAAGCTCATCTGAAGGAACATGGAGAACTGATTTCTTCCAGTGCCCTTCAGCAACTTACACAGCTTTGATAAACACCATGACTTATAAAATGCAAAAAAGACTGGCCCGAAAGCCAGTCTTTTTTATGCGGTAAATCCGTGCTTATTCACCAAGGAAATCATTGATCTGCTGAACCAGAACATCTGCGTCCATTCCATGAACCATAGCTGCTTCTTCCAGAGATTCCATCTGTGAAGACGGGCATCCAAGGCAGTGCATACCAGCTCTCATGAGAATTGGTGCAATATTAGGATCTAAAGTAATTAACTGGCCAATCAGCATGTCTTTTGTAACTTTTGCCATTGTAAATTGCCTCCTTTAATATGGAATTCTTAAAATTCCCGACTATGATTTATTATAATATAAAAGTTAGAAGCGGTCAACCAAAAATATCAATTTTTTTGCTTGTTCACAATTTTATACTTGTAATCCATAAAGATATATATTAGAATAACGATATAGAACCTGTAAGGGTACTAACGAGAATAAAGGAGGATACTATAATGGCATATGTAATTTCTGACGAATGTGTAAGCTGTGGAACATGCGCAGCTGAATGTCCAGCTGAAGCAATTTCTGAAGGTGCAGAGCATTTCGAAATCGATGCTGATGCTTGCCTTGACTGTGGAACATGCGCTGATGCCTGTCCTACAGAAGCTATTCACCCAGCTGAATAATTTCATTCATATCAACCAAAAAGCTGCAGCGTCTGCTGCAGCTTTTTATATTCCGTTACTTATCCCGGCGCCTTCGTCCAGATTTTTTCTCAGCAGCAGCTGCTGCCTCTTTTCGTGCAAGCTGCTGTCTGCGTATCGCATAATCAAGCGATCTGCATCTTTCTTCATCTTCATTCTGTGCCTTCAGTTCCTGCGTGATCAGTCTTTCAAGAATCGCCTGAAATTCTAAGATCTTATCATTTTTCCCCTCGTCTTTTTGGGATATTTTTTCTTTTAAATCCCTGTCTGTTTTTACTTCAGCATGATCTATGACTTCTCCTTCCAGAAGTGTTGATGCACTTTCTCCAAATCCGGTCATAGATGCTGTTATCTGAGGGATCAGGTTCTTGATTGCCCGAAGCTGCAATCCTCTTTTCTTCAGTTCTTTAATATTCAAAAAAAGTTGAATATCATATCCGGTGTAATAACGGTGTCCCAATTCGTTTCTGTGAATCTGTAGTTCCAGTTCCTCTTCCCAGTATCGCAGGACATATGACTTGACTCCAGTCATTTCCACCGCCTGTCTGACTGTATATCGTGTCTCCATCATGCACCTCCTTATGAACTTCATTACATTTTATTATAAAAAGTAACCCTTACGATTCAACAAAAAACGTTCGACAAAAAAGCAGGCATCCACCTCAGAACTATGTTTATTCTTCGGTAGATACCTGCTTTCTGCTTTTTATTATTTCTTCATGTTTACAAACTGTGTATATCTTGGCAGCCATACCAGTTCAATCGTTCCGATTGGACCATTTCTTTGTTTGGCAATGATTACTTCTGCAATATCTTTCTTCTCTGTATCTTTGTGATAATAATCATCGCGATACAAAAACATAACGACATCGGCATCCTGCTCAATCGCACCAGACTCTCGAAGATCCGAAAGCATCGGTCTGTGATCCGGTCTCTGTTCAACCGCACGACTAAGCTGCGACAGTGCAATGACCGGTACACTCAGTTCCCTGGCAAGTGCCTTAAGCGAACGAGAGATATCAGAAATTTCCTGCTGACGTGAATCACTTTTGCCACTGCCACTCATCAACTGAAGATAGTCGATCATAATGATTCCAAGATTATGTTCCAGTTTATATTTTCGACATTTGGATCGCATTTCCGCAATACTGATTCCCGGTGTATCATCAATGATCAGGTTGGAACGTCCAATGATATCCGCTCCTTCCACCAGCTTTGTCCAGTCCTCATCTTTCAGATTGCCGGTACGCATATTCTGTGAATCGACATGCGACTCCATCGCCAGAAGTCGGTTTACAAGCTGTTCCTTTGACATTTCCAGACTGAATATCGCAACCGTAACATCTTTACGAAATGCCATATACTGTGCAATGTTCAGAACAAATGCAGTTTTACCCATAGAAGGACGTGCCGCGATCAAAACCAGATCTGACGGATGCATACCTGACGTCTTGTAATCCAGATCGATAAATCCTGTCGGAATACCGGTTACACTGCCTTTCAGTTTGGATGCCTTCTCAATGTTGTTGATTGCATTCAACACAACCTGCTGAATCGGTACATAATCCCCGCCAATACTTCTCTGCAGAATATTAAACAGTTTCTTTTCCGACTCTTCAAGAATCATCTCTGTACTTTCTTTTTCCAGATAACAGGTATTTGCAACATCTTCTGTCGCTTTGATGAGGCGACGCAAAAGTGCTTTTTCACTTACAATGTTGGCATAATACTTCACATTGGCAGAAGTAGGAACTGCTTCAATAAGCTCTCGTACATATTCCATACTGCTGATATCCGGAGGAAGATCTTTTTCTTTCAGTCGATTCTGCAGAGTGATCAGATCAACCGGCTTCCCTTCATTACAAAGCTCTACCATTGCATCAAAAATAATGCCATACTGATTCTGATAAAAGTCATCACTTGTCAGGATTTCCGATGCAATCAGAATCGCATCTCTGTCAAGGAGCATGGCGCCGATGACAGACTGCTCTGCCTCAATACTGTGAGGCGGTATTCTTTTTATCAGCGCTTCTTCCATAGCAGATTCTCCTTACTTATGCTTCTTTGATCCATACTTTCAGACTTCCGGTTACTTTAGGATGCAATTTCACCGGAACCTGTGTCACACCGAGATTTCTGATCGGACTTGGCAGTTGAAGTTTCTTTTTATCAATATCCAGCCCAAGCTGAACTTTGGCTGCTTCTGAAATTTCTTTGGAAGATACAGATCCGAAAGTTCTTCCGCCTTCTCCTACTTTCAGTGTCAGAATGATTTCTTTTGTTTCAAGATCTTTTGCAAATGCCTGTGCTGACTCAAGATTTTCCTGTGCAACTTTTTCTGCATTGGCTTTCTGAAGTTTCAGGTCATTCAGATTCTTCGGAGTAGCCTCTACTCCCAGTTTTTTCGGAAGAATCATATTTCTTGCATATCCGTCACTTACATTTACAATGGCGCCTTTTTTTCCAAGTGCCTTTACGTCTTCTAATAAAATTACTTTCATTTCTTGCCTTTTTCCTCCTGATACAACTCATCTATAATTTCTTTCAGCATATCCTGTACTTCGTCAATCGGACGTTTTACCTGTGCGCCGGCAATATTAATATGTCCGCCACCGCCAAGTTTTTCCATCATTACCTGTACATTAACTTCATCGATTGCACGGGCACTGACATAAACTTCTTTATTATATGTGGTCAGTACAAATGATGCTTTTACACCGGCAATATTCAAAAGTTCATTTGCCGCCTGTGCACCGACAACTGTCGGACTTTCCAGTCCCTCACTCGGACATTTTGCAATAGCAAAGCATCCTCTGTAGATTTCTGCTGTTCGAACAGCTTCCGCTCTTGCTTTATAAGAATCAATATTATCACGAAGCATCTTACGCACTCTGGTCATATCCGCACCGGAACGACGCAGGAATGCGGCGGCCTCAAATGTACGCACACCGGCCCGTGTAATGAAGTTGTTTGTATCTATCATAATACCGGCATAAATGCAATCTGCCTCAATATTACGAAGTCTAAGATCATCCGAGAAATACTGCAGGATCTCAGCTACCATTCACATGTTGAAGATGCATATGGTTCTACATAGGATAATACCGCGTTCTGGATCACTTCGTTGCCTCTTCGGTGATGGTCGAGAACCACGATTGTCTTTGTCATGTACAAAAGTTCTTCGCACTCTGTATAGCTTGGCTTATTTGTATCAACAACAACCACTACCGTATTGTCATCTACCAGTTCCATTGCCTGGTTCCGGTCAATGAACATAGATGGTTCATAGTCCGGATTATTTATATATCCAGCCATAAGCGGACGTATGGATGTAGATGGGTCATTTACAACAATGTGTACCGGTTTGCCAAGTGTCTTACCTGCACGATAAATACCAATAGCCGCGCCCAGAGCATCAACATCTGTGATCTTATGCCCCATAACAACAACACGTTCTTTAGTGCTCATGAACTCTTTCAGCGCCTGTGCTTTGACACGGGCTTTGACACGGGTAGTCTTTTCCATCTGCTGGGCCTTACCACCATAATAAGTAATGCTGTCACCGTTTTTGATAACAACCTGATCTCCGCCACGTCCAAGTGCCATTTCAATGGCAATACGTGAATACTCATAGTTCTGAAGATAAGTTGCAGCATTCAGACCGATACCAATACTTAAAGTCACTGTCATTTCGTTACCGATATTAACAGTTTTTACTTCATCAAGGATATGAAATTTCTGCTCCTTCAACGTTTCCAGCGAACTCTGCCTCATGATCAGAAAATATTTATCTTTTTCCAGTTTTCGAACCAGGCCATCATAATTGGAAAAATATTTCGTGATCTTACGGTCGATCAGAGCAATCAGAAGCGATCTTCTGACATCTTCTACACTTTCCAGTGCTTCTTCATAATTATCCAGATATGCAAGAGCAACAACAAGTTTATTGTCTTCATTCGCCTGGATATATTCCTTTAACTCAGTCTCATCGTACAGATACATTGCAATAAGACTCGTTGCTTCCGGAATATCCATCAGCAGTTTGGACGGTGCAACAGACTCTCCCAGAAAAACTTTCTGCATAGAGATACGATAAATGCGGTCCCCAAACTGGGTACTGACTTCTGTGATATCTTTTCCATCATGTCCCGGAAGTTTGTTCGCTGTAATATCCGGAAAGATCGTACTGACATTCTTTCTGTAAAACGGATCTTTTCCCGTCAGCTGAGAAAACATTCTGTTTGACCAGATCATTCTCCCCTGCATATCCATCACTGCATATGGAAGTGCCAGTTCTTCGAGTACTTTCTTTTCCAGAAACTCATACTGGCTGGCAAAAGCAATCAGATCATTAAACATCAATGGTCTGTGATAAAACAGAAGTGTAATCGCTGCCACAAGATAAAGGACGTTTCCCATCGTGACAACCACACCTGCTTTGATGTTGATCACATATACCAGAATGTTCAATACAATCAGCAGAACGGACAAATACAGTGGCCAGCGGGCTAAATGCTTCAGATGGC
>ENA-OQDM01000431-OQDM01000431.1-human-gut-metagenome-genome-assembly--contig:-NODE-431-length-25020-cov-2.184429_pt1 | contig 25020 bp, 22 predicted proteins | sample MGYA00242772_ERZ504605 | MGnify/ENA primary metagenome ERZ504605 (study PRJEB26092, sample SAMD00036348) | human gut metagenome | host: Homo sapiens | study: EMG produced TPA metagenomics assembly of... | reverse complement strand
AAAGCGGTACGCGAGCTGGGTTCAGAACGTCGTGAGACAGTTCGGTCCCTATCCGGCGTGGGCGTAGGATATCTGAGAGGAGCTGTCCTTAGTACGAGAGGACCGGGATGGACGGGCCGCTGGTGCACCGGTTAGACTGCCAAGTCTATAGCCGGGTAGCCAAGCCCGGAAGGGATAAACGCTGAAGGCATCTAAGCGTGAAGCCCCCCTCAAGATGAGATATCCCATCCGAAAGGAGTAAACCCCCTTGAAGACGACGAGGTTGATAGGGCAGGGGTGGAAGTGTGGTAACACATGGAGCTGACTGCTACTAATAGGGTGAGGGCTTGACCAAGAAAGCATGGTCATAATTGATTCGGTTGGTTGTCAACATGTATGTAGTTTTGAAGGTGTGATACACTTTCTAATAATCCTCCTTAGCTCAGTCGGTAGAGCATGCGGCTGTTAACCGCAGTGTCGTTGGTTCGAGTCCAACAGGGGGAGTTTTTTATACCTGGCTCCATGGTCAAGCGGTTAAGACACCGCCCTTTCACGGCGGTAACAGGGGTTCAAATCCCCTTGGAGTCATTAAAAAATAAAAAATGTGATTTTTGGTATGGCTTGATTACGACATTTGGTGTATAATACATCTAAGTTAGTTATATGCCGATGTGGCTCAATTGGCAGAGCAGCTGATTTGTAATCAGCAGGTTATCGGTTCGAGTCCGATCATCGGCTTTTTGGACCTTTAGCTCAGTTGGTTAGAGCAACCGGCTCATAACCGGTCGGTCCTGGGTTCGAGTCCCCGAAGGTCCATTTTAAAAGTTTTATATTTTGTATGGCCCAGTGGCTCAGTTGGTTAGAGCGCCGCCCTGTCACGGCGGAGGTCGAGAGTTCGAGTCTCTTCTGGGTCGTTCATATTTGGGGTCTTAGCTCAGCTGGGAGAGCATCTGCCTTACAAGCAGAGGGTCATAGGTTCGAGCCCTATAGGCCCCATTTTTGAACAAATTAATTGAATATGCGGGTATGGTGGAATAGGCAGACACAAGAGACTTAAAATCTCTCGGGGGCAACTCCGTGCCGGTTCAAGTCCGGCTACCCGCAGTATCAGTAAGATTCCTTTTTCAGGGATCTTTTTTTGTATCATAAAATTTATTGATGAAAACGGGAAAATATTCCTAGCTTATTGGTAGGGATATTGACAAGGCTATTTTCCCATGATAGAATCCTGACAGTTGTAAAACAAATCGGACAGATATAAAAAAATATATCCGTTGTCAGTATAAATATATATGGAAAGAATATGAGGAGAAGTCAGAAAATGCTGAATCAGTTTTCAAGAACAGAATTATTAATCGGAAAAGAAGGAATGGAAAAGCTGAAAAATTCCAGAGTCGCAGTATTCGGAATTGGCGGTGTTGGCGGATATACGGTGGAAGCACTGGTCAGAAGTGGCGTAGGTACCCTGGATCTCATTGATGATGATAAAGTATGCCTCACCAATATCAATCGCCAGATTTACGCAACAAGAAAGACCGTAGGAAAATATAAAGTTGACGTGGCCAGAGAACGTATTCTTGAAATTAATCCGGATGCAGTTGTAAATATCCACAAAACATTTTATGTGCCGGAGACAGCAGATTCCTTTGATTTTTCCCAGTATGATTATGTAGTCGATGCAATCGACACTGTAACCGGAAAGCTGATGCTCGTAGAGCAGGCAAAGGCTTCAGGAACACCGATCATCAGCTCTATGGGGGCCGGAAATAAGATGGATCCAACAGGTTTTATAGTGACAGATATTTATAAAACGTCCGTCTGCCCCCTTGCAAAGGTCATGCGCCGGGAACTGAAAAAAAGAGGAATCAAAAAACTGAAGGTGGTTTACTCACAGGAGAAGCCAATGACTCCAATTGATGATATGGCGATCAGCTGCAAGTCTCATTGCATCTGTCCTCCGGGAACAGAAAGAAAATGTACTCAGAGACGTCAGGTACCGGGAAGTAATGCCTTCGTGCCTTCCGTAGTGGGACTGATCATTGCCGGTGAGGTTGTAAAGGATCTTATTAAATAAAAATTGGATCATTCTGTGTTACTGAGAACGGAATGAACAGTAACCATTCTGTAAGAACAGATATTGCATGTATACTTATATTGTGCAATATCTGTTTTTTTGTGATAAAATATTTTTTACAGATAGTTTTGTAAATAAAAGAGAAGGACAGATAAAGTATGGGGATCGTTGAAAAATTTATAAAAGAAGGACAGCTGACAAAGGAAGAATATCCGGAACTTCTGCACTTATACCAGGATCCGGATGCGGTTCGTCTGCTTCGGGAAGAGGCTGTCTGTATACAGAAAAAATATTTTGGAAATAAAATATATACAAGAGGTCTGGTAGAATTTACCAATTACTGCAGAAATGACTGCTATTACTGCGGGATCCGCCGTTCTAACAGGAATGCCAGCCGTTACCGCCTTACAAAGGAAGAAATCCTGCAGTGCTGCGAGAATGGCTATGAGCTGGGATTTCGGACATTTGTGCTCCAGGGAGGGGAAGACCCATGGTTTAATGATGACCGGATGGTTGACATCATCCGGTCCATCAAACAGGGATATCCGGACTGCGCGATCACGCTGTCCATTGGGGAGAAATCAAAAGAAAGCTATCAGAGATTTAAAGATGCCGGAGCAGACCGCTATTTACTCCGTCATGAGACGGCCAGTGAGGAACATTATCGTTATCTTCATCCGGAGAGTTTAAGTCTTGCAAACCGTAAACAGTGTCTTTATACCCTGAAGGAGCTGGGATATCAGATAGGTGCCGGATTTATGGTAGGTGCGCCGGGACAGACGCTGGAGTATCTGGCGGAAGACCTTGTTTTTCTTAAAGACCTGAATCCGCATATGGTGGGGATCGGACCATTTGTCCCGCACCATGATACGAAATTTGCAGAGGAACCGGCAGGAAGTGTGGATCTGACACTGTTTCTGCTGTCTGTCATCCGGATCCTGCTTCCACAGGTACTTCTTCCGGCAACCACAGCACTGGGGACCCTGGACCCCAGAGGCAGGGAAAAGGGTTTTCAGGCGGGTGCAAATGTAGTAATGCCCAATCTTTCTCCGGTGAAGAACCGTAAACAGTATGAGCTTTATGATAACAAGATCTGTACAGGCGAGGAAGCAGCAGAGTGCAGAGGGTGCCTTACCAGACGTGTGGAGTCTGTAGGCTATGAAATCGTTACAGACCGTGGAGATTCCCCGATGACAGATTGACACGGGGTACAAAATACTTTCTTTTTTCAGCGATTTAAGGTAAAATATCAGTAAGATCAGATTGCTAAAAAATTAACAGCTGGTCAGAAATAAGCGGAATTTTCCTGCAAAGCGGAATGCAGGAAAAATGATGGAGTGCGTAAAATATGGAAAAATCAGAAAATGCTGTGCGGAGCAGACTTCTGGAAGCGGGGAAGGAAGAATTCAGAGACAGGGGATTTCTGAAGGCTTCTCTTCGTGCGATCTGCAAAAAAGCAGAGGTGACTACGGGAGCGCTATATTTCTTTTTTGAAAGTAAAGCAGCTCTTTTTGAAGAAATCGTGGAAGAGACGGTAGAGGATCTGAAGCGGATCATGGGAGACTTTACGGATCAGGAAAAACAACTGCATCCGGAAGAATATGACAGGATACTTATGGAATTTATCTGGGAAAACAGGGACATCGCAAAAATCCTCATAGATGGAGCTGAAGGTACCAGATATGTGAATTTCCGTGAGGATGCCTGTACGAAAATGGAGCAGATCCTTAATGAACGTTTTCAAAAGGAATGTGGACAAGAAGTTGATCACGAGCTGGTACATATCCTGGTACAGATGAAATTTCAGGGATATTGTGAACTGCTCCGGGGAAACTGCTCCAGGGAAAACTCCTGGAAATTTCCAGAATTCTGCAGATATGTTCTAGCCAGTGCCTTCTGGCAATTGAGGCAGAACTAAACAGAAAGCAGTAAAAACCATTGCTCATTCTCCTAAAGTATGTTATGATTAACTTGGTTAGTTTTAACAAACCGAGGGAGGTGTAAATAACGTGAGATCAAATGAATCATCTGAAGATTATTTGGAAACGATCCTGATCCTTGGAAACAGGAGCTCTCTTGTAAGAGCTGTGGATATCGCGGCAGAGATGGGCTTTAAGAAACCGAGTGTCAGTGTTGCCATGAAGAATCTTCGCCAGAAAAATCTCATCACAGTAGCCGACAACGGAGATATCCGTCTGACAGAGGACGGACATAAGATTGCCGATAAGGTATATGAACGTCATCAGCTGATCTCTTCCTGGCTGATGATACTGGGAGTCCAGGAAAAAACAGCGATTCATGATGCCTGCAGGATCGAGCACATAATCAGTGAGGAGAGCTTTCAGGCATTGAAAAAGGCAGTTTATGAGCTGAGGGAGCAGCAGGCTGTGCTCCATGGAGAAACTGCGGATCAGGTTTGATCCCTGCAGCAGAAGCTATCAGGAATTGACAACTGAAAAAATAAGAATATAATGGAAATCCAGGTTATGAAATGGAGGATACCAAAAGATGAAATTACTTTTTATACGACATGGAGACCCGGATTACACAATAGATTCCCTGACCGAAAAGGGCTGGAAGGAAGCGGAATTTCTTTCTGAAAAGATCGCAGCTCTTGATGTCAGGGATTTTTATGTTTCTCCGCTTGGAAGAGCAAAGGATACCGCATCCTGCACACTGAAGAAAAACGGAAGAACAGCTACAGAATGCAAGTGGCTGAGAGAATTCGACGTAAAGATCAGAAGACCGGATCTTCATGGGGAAAAGATCATTCCCTGGGACTGGCTTCCCCAGGACTGGACGAAGATCGAAAATTTCTACAGCTTTGACCGCTGGTGGGATAATGACATCCTGCGAGAGGGAAAAATGAAAGAAGAGTATGACTGGGTCACACAGAATTTTGATAAAGTTCTGGCAGAGCATGGCTATGTGCGGGAAGGACATTATTACAGAGCAGAAAAAGCCAATGAAGATACGCTTGTGTTTTTCTGCCATTTCGGTGTAAGCTGTGTACTCATCAGCTATCTTCTCAGTATCTCTCCGCTGGTGATGCTGCAGAATTTCTGTGCGGCGCCGTCATCGGTGAGCACCATTGTTACAGAGGAGAGGCGAAAAGGGATCGCGTCCTTCCGTATGAGCTCTTTTGGAGACATTTCTCATCTGTATGCGCATCAGGAGCCACCGGCTTTTGCTGCCAGATTCTGTGAGACATATGATAACAAAGAGCAGAGACATGACTAAAAAGCGAAAGAAACGGCTGTAATATTTCGTGTTTTTCCGGAAGACCATGGTAAATAATGATCAGCAGGATTATTTTGGAAAATGATTAGACTTCGTTAATAAATTTTATAAATTTATTAGAAATTGTACAAATTTCTCTCACATTTATCCTGTATGATATAAACATCTTAAGAGAACAGAAGCTCTTAAGAAAAACTCTTTCCTTTCCCTAAAATATGTATGAAGATAAACCACCGTTCCATTGGCAAGACAGAGCCGACAGGACGGTGGTTTTGCATTGCAGAAAAAAACTGCCGAATGACAGAGGAGATAAAGATTTCCAATGTTTATCGGCAGCGTTTTTTTGTTGTCTGAGATTTATTGGATATACAGCTTCAGGCACAGCTACGGCCTGCGATAGCGGTTAAAGCAGGAATATATTTCCTGGATCCTGGGCATGGCATAACCGCATGGAATATAAGAGCCTTCCGAGAAGAAGGACAATCCCTGCCTTTTCAGCTGAGTATCCAGATAAGTGATGATCTCCGGCAGAGAACGTTTTCCGTCAATAAGATGTTCGCAGGCATATTTCAGAAGCAACGCCAGGGATGCAGTTTGCTCGGAGTCGATCAGCTGCTCCACATAGCGGAGATCCACTTCGGTTTTTCCAAGAGAAAAGCCATCTTTGCCGTGAACCTTGGTTTTCAGTCTTTCCGGCTGTCCGGGACGGCTGTGGCGGGATGGAGCCACTTTGGCCTTGGTCATGATGCGATGGCTTTCCGGAAGGCGGAATGCAGGGGCCTCAATGTCTGAGAGAGGATATTCCTGACAGAGCTTTTTGGTGACTGCTGTGATGTCCACCGGATGATAATTATCCATCTGGATCACAGTATCCGCAATATGGAAAAAAGCTCCGGAGCTTCCGGCAACCAGGATAGTGGAGATCTCTGCCTTTTCATAGAGATCCCGCGCACGTTCCAGAAATGGAGTGATGGGCTCCTTTTCCCGGCAGATCACCCGCTGCATGAAGGAATCACGGACCATAAAGTTGGTGGCAGAGGTATCCTCGTCAAGGAGAAAGACTTTACTTCCGGCCTCCATACTTTCCACGATACCGGCAGCCTGTGAAGTACTGCCGCTGGCATCCTCTGTAGAAAAGCAGAGGGTGTCTTTTTTATTTGGAAGATCGTTGATAAAAAGAGAAATGTCCACATCTTTGATAAAACGGCCGTCCTCAGAGCGAAGCTTCTGAGCAGAAGGATCGGTAATGACATACTCCCGGCCATCGCCGGAAATGTGATCGTAAATTCCCAGCTCCAGTGCGTTAAGTAAGGTGGATTTGCCATGGTAGCCGCCACCTACGATCAAAGTGATGCCGCAGGGAATGCCCATGCCTGTGATGGTTCCTCTGTGGGGCAGCTCCATGGAAACCCTCAGGCTTTCCGGAGAAACAAAAGGAACAGAGTTTTTCATCGGGCGTGAAGAGATGCCGCTTTCCCTGGGGAGGATAGCGCCGTCACTGACAAAGGCAGCCAGAGAACGTTTTTTCAGCTCCTGACGGATAAATGCCTGATCTTCGGCAAGGCAGATGGCTTTTCTCAGCGCTTCCGGGTCAAGATTCCGGTAAAAAAATGCCTTGTGAATACAGACCGGAAGAAAATCGAAGAGGATTTTTTCCAGTTCGGGGGAATTGATGGTTCTGCCATTGGCCGGGAAACCGATGAAGAAACGGGCAGTGATGCCTTTTTCCGTTATTTCACAGGCGGTACGTGCAAGAACCTCCTGACCACAGTGGCTTACTGAGATCAGGCCGCTTTTTCCGGAGCCTTTTGCACGGAAGGTATAACGGTTTACCTGCTGTTCAAACTGGCGGTTCAGAAAGTCTCCCAGTGTGATGCGGGTCAGGGAATCCTTATAATATTCTGCCGGAAATCCGGTGTCTCGGTGGGAAAGCTTCACACTGATGTGAGAGGGAGAGGCAAAAGGATCCCCCTGCACGTGGTCAATGGACAAAATATAACGGTCAAACTGATATGTACCCCGCAGAGACTTGTATGCAGGATAGCTTTTGCAGTTGATGCTGTGAAGAAGCTCTTTTAGCTGAGCAGATGTTTGCATGTTGTTTCCTCCTTTGCCCTGTTGGAGCATACAGGTAAAGTCTACGGTGAAACAGAAAGCTTTCCGTGTGTGAGATACCTGAAAATTTTGGATACAGGGCCAATTCTTAAGAACTACTATAACGAATCATAAAGATTTTGTAAAGAATGGGAATTGCGGTGGAAATTCGTAAATGTTTGACCTATAATAGTAGACAGATTGCAGATAATATGATGAGAAACGGCAGCTGCCGGAAGCTATAAAGAAAGGTGGACCACTAAAATGGAAAGAAGAAATGCGTGGCTTTCTTATAAGGAAGCAGAAGAGACAGAAATGGAGAAGCTTGCGAAGGCTTACAGAGAATTTTTGGATAAAGGAAAAACGGAACGGGAATGTGTTGCAGAAATCGTGAAGGAAGCAGAGGCTGCCGGATATGAATCTCTTGAGTCGAAGCTTGAAAAAGGCGAGAAGATTAAGGCCGGTGACAAGGTTTATGCGGTAGGGATGAAGAAGATCGTTGCTCTGTTTCATGTAGGAACGGAAGAGCTTTCCGGAGGTATGAGCATTCTCTGTGCACATATCGACTCTCCGCGACTGGATGTCAAGCAGAATCCTCTGTACGAGGATACGGATCTGGCTTATCTGGATACCCATTATTATGGTGGCGTAAAGAAATACCAGTGGGTGACACTGCCTCTTGCCATGCATGGTGTTGTTGCAAAGAAGGACGGAAGCATTGTGGAAATCAGCATTGGTGAGGATGCGGAAGATCCGGTACTTTACATCACAGATCTTCTGATCCATCTTTCCGGAAAACAGCTCCAGAAAAAGGCAGCAGAGGTTATTGAGGGTGAGATGCTGGATATCCTGATCGGCAGCAGACCTCTTGCAGAGCTTCCGGATGATTCCAAAAAGGATGCGGTAAAACAGAATGTGCTGAAGATTTTAAATGAGAAGTATGGTATTGAGGAAGAGGACTTTCTTTCAGCAGAGCTGGAGATCGTTCCGGCAGGAAAGGCAAGAGACTGTGGACTTGACCGCAGCATGATCGCAGCATATGGACAGGATGACCGTGTATGCGCTTACACATCCCTTGCGGCAATGCTGGAGATGGAGGAGACACCGAAGCGTACCGGCTGCTGTCTCCTTGTAGATAAGGAAGAGATCGGAAGCGTTGGTGCCACAGGCATGCAGTCCAGATTTTTTGAGAACAGTGTGGCAGAGCTTCTGGACGGAATGGGCTGCTATTCCGAGCTTGCATTAAGAAGAGCTCTCCGTAATTCCAGCATGCTTTCTTCTGATGTAAGTGCCGGCTATGATCCGGCCTATGGTGAGGCTTTTGAGAAAAAGAATGCAGCATATCTTGGACGCGGTATCGTTCTTAACAAGTTCACCGGAGCAAGAGGAAAATCCGGTTCCAACGATGCCAATGCAGAGTACGTTGCAAGAGTTCGCAGGATTTTTGATGATCACAATGTTGCTTTCCAGACAGCAGAGCTTGGAAAGGTTGATTTTGGCGGAGGCGGAACCATCGCTTATATTGCGGCACTTTACGGAATGGAGGTTATCGACAGTGGCGTGGCAGTGCTGAGTATGCATGCTCCGTGGGAGGTTACCAGCAAGGCAGATGTATATGAGGCATACAAGGCATATAAGGCGTTTTTACTTGATGCATAAACAGATGTATAAATGTGTGTCAGTTTTGAAGACATTCAGGTGATCTTTTCGTTACAGATCAATGAGCGGGGTTTTCCCGGAAATGACAGAGCAGTCTGCCTGCTGCTGTTTTGGCTTGGAGCGTTCCGACGAGAAACAGCAGTATCCCCTGCAGACTTCGCTCTGTATTTTTAACCTGATCAGGGAAGCTCTCTGTTTCAATGGCGAAAAGCAATAAGCAGAGGAGGGGCTTGCCTGGGACTGATTTACTTTACAAGGAGTAATTTTATTATGGAAGATGCATTGGTACGGGTAGTAGATCTGTGCAAGGTTTACAATCCCGGAGAAAATGAGGTGCGGGCGCTGGATCATGTGGACCTGGAGATCCATAAGGGTGAATTTGTGGCTATTATCGGACAGTCCGGTTCCGGAAAATCCACCTTTATGAACATGCTGGGCTGTCTGGATGTCCCCACCTCCGGGAAATATTATCTGAATGGAACAGATGTATCCACAATGAAGGATAATGATCTCTCGGTGGTACGAAATAAGGAGATTGGTTTTATCTTTCAGGGCTTTAATCTGATCGCAAATCTTACCGCGCTGGAAAACGTGGAGCTTCCTCTGATCTATCGTGGGATCGACCGGAAAACAAGAAGAAAGCTTGCAGTGGAATCTCTTAAAAAAGTCGGACTTGAGAAACGTATGGACCATAAGCCAAACGAAATGTCAGGGGGGACAGCAGCAGCGTGTGGCGATTGCCAGAGCTATCGCAGCCAAGCCGCCGGTGATCCTGGCAGATGAACCAACGGGAAATCTGGACTCTGCATCTAGCAGGGAAATTATGGAAATCCTGAAGGGAATGCACAGATCAGGAGAGACCTTGATCCTGATTACTCATGATAATGGGATCGCGGCTCAGGCCAGACGTGTGGTCCGGATCATGGATGGAAAGATTGAATCAGATACGATCAATGAGGAATTTGTCGAGGAGGCTTAAGAAATGAAAAAAGGGAAAAAGATTGTGATCGGTGTGGCAGCAGTGGTTGTTGTGGCAGGCGGTATTTATGCGGCATCAGGTGCAGGCCGCGGGGGATCACAGATTCCGCAGGTTGCGGTTACCAAAGCGGAGACAGGAGATGTGGAGGAGATCGTAGATGCAACCGGAACCGTTGTCAGTGATGAGCAGAAGACCTTTTATTCTCCTGTGAACGCACAGATCAAAAGTGTATCCTTTGCAGAAGGTGATACGGTTTCAAAGGGAACGAAGCTGATAGAGTTTGAAGTGAAGGATCTGGAGAGGGATAATCAGAAAGCAGAGCTGAATGTACAGTCCGGACAGTATGATTACAAAAATTCCATCAATAAATCCAATGATGCCCAGCAGAAGCAGGACAGCGCAAAAGCAAAGGTTTCCAGTCTGGAACAGCAGGTAAGGGAGCAGCAGAATTATCTGGCTTCCCTGAGATCACAGCTGGCGTCTGTACAGGCTCAGGCTGCGGCAGATGCGCAGGCACAGGCCCAGGCGGAGACCCAGGCAAAGGCAGAGGCCCAGGCTGCCAGGGATGCAGAGGCTCAGAGAGCGTATTCGGAGGCTCTGGCTACATATCAGAATGAGACACTCCCGCAGTACCAGCAGGAGCTGGGACAGCTGAATTCTGATTATGTAACGGCACAGAATGCTTATAATCAGGCAGATACCAGCTATCAGATGGCTTTTGCACAGTGGCAGGCAGAGCAGAACGATGAGAATGCCCAGGCGCTGGATGAAGCGGAAGCAGCAAGAAGCCAGGCAGAGATCACCTGCCAGGAAGCAAAGGAAGCTTATGAGGATAAGAAGGCCAGCCAGCCAAAAATGCCGGAGTATTCTGATTACAGCAGTAGTGCAGCCGGTGATTTTGTTACCGATGGAGCTTCAGAGGAAACACCGGGGCTGACAGATCATGCATCTGCGGATGCTTCTTCTGCAGGAAGTACAGTGGATACTTCTGCCATTGAGAATGCGATCGAACAGGCAACCTCTGATCTGGCGGATCTGCAGTCGGACCTTGCTTCCCAGAAATCCATTGCAGAGGCAGATTCTGCCAGCCTTACAGAAGAAGAGAAAGAAAAAATGCGTGTCAGTAACAATCTTACTGAGCTGGATGCAAAATCTGCGAAAGAGCTGGTAGAAGAAGGAAAGAAAGGCATTTCGGCGGATTTTAACGGCGTCATTTCCAAATCAGCAGTCCAGCAGGGCGCAGCGGCAACACAGGGAATGGAGCTTTTTACCCTGCAGAATACAGATAAGGTCAGCGTTGATATCAATGTGTCTAAGTATGACTACGATAAGGTAAAGGAAGGCCAGAATGCGGACATTACCATCGGCGACAGGAAATATACCGGTAAGGTGACTAAGATCAGTCACATTGCCACAACCAACGAAAAAGGCTCCACACTGATCTCTGCCACAGTGGGCATCGACAAGCCAGACAAAGATATTTTTCTGGGAGTAGATGCGAAGGTAAAGATCTATGCAGAAAAGGCAGAGGATGTGGTAACGCTTCCGGCTGGAGTGGTAAATATCGGCAAGGATGGTTCCTTCTGTTATGTGCTGAAGGATGGTGTGATCACAAAACAGGATATCACTACAGGAATCAGTTCCGAAGATTCTGTTGAGATCACAGATGGAATTAAAGCCGGAGATGAGGTCATCGAGGATCTGGGCTCCCTGGAAGAGGGAATGAAGGCAGAGGCAGCAGCGGCAGACAGTGACAGTGCAGCAGAGACAGGGGAGACTGCTAATGAGTAATATTTATGAATATATCAAAATGGCAATCCATAATATCATGGCCAATAAGGGAAGATCCTTTCTCACCATGTTAGGGATCATCATCGGTATCGCATCTGTGATCGCCATTGTGTCCATCGGTGAGGGTACGAAGAATCAGATGAACAGCGAGATCAATGATATCGGAGGCGGCCAGATCGCTGTTTACTGCAGTGATGATGCCATAGCAGACCAGGTCTGGATCGAGTCGGAGGATATTGATGCAGTCCGGGAGCTGGATGGCGTGGAAGGTGTTAATGTTTCGGAGTCCTATACAGGCGAGACCGTAACCGGAAAGGGTGATTTTAATCTTACAGTGACCGGTGAGGCCCAGGATGCCAAGCTGGTGGATAATGCTTCTGTGAAGTACGGAAGCTATTTCGGGCAGAAGGAGGTCGAAGAGGGAAAAAACGTCTGCGTGATCTCCGATGCCGATGCGAAAAGGCTTTTCGGAACGGATGATGTAGTGGGAATGACACTGGACATTACCTGCTATGATCTGACCAAGACATTCCGCATCTGCGGAGTCACCACACAGAAAGAGAACGGAACCTTTGTCAGCTATACTTACGATGGAATGCCGGTGACCATAAATGTGCCTTATACGGCCATGGACGACTTTACCGGAAGCAGCGGAGAATTTTATCAGATCATAGTTCAGGCGGATAAGAGTCTGGATTCCCAGGCGGTCGCAGACAAGATCATAAATCTTCTTGAGAGACGTCACCAGTGTGCCGGAGATGAGTATTTCCAGGTACAGAGCTTCCAGGATGTCATGAAATCCATGAATCAGATGCTTGGTATGGTGACTGCGTTTATCTCTTTTGTTGCGGGCATTTCCCTTCTGGTAGGTGGTATCGGTGTTATGAACATCATGCTGGTATCCGTCACAGAGCGTACCAGGGAGATCGGTATCCGGAAATCTCTTGGAGCAAAAACCTCGTCCATTATGTTACAGTTTCTTGCGGAGGCGGCGATCCTGACGATCATAGGCGGGCTGATCGGTATTGTGCTGGGGATTGCAGGCGGCTATGTGATCTGTGCGGTGATCAGCAGCAGTATGGGAATGACCATCACACCTGGGATTAGTGCGGGAACCATCCTGGCGGCTACGCTGTTCTCCTGCGCAGTAGGTGTATTCTTCGGAATCTATCCGGCGAAAAAGGCAGCGAAACTTAGCCCGATCGAGGCACTTAGACGGAATTAAAAAACTGTTGCTTTTGCATCAAAAATAGCAATAAAAAATATTTTTAAAAAATCAAAAAAAGTTTCAAAAAACCCTTGACATTTTATAGGTCTTAGAGTATCATACATATTGTTGCAGCGGTGATACGAAATATCACAAAGGAAAAGCAACAAAGATGTGCGTTTAGCTCAGCTGGATAGAGCGTTTGGCTACGGACCAAAAGGTCGGGGGTTCGAATCCTCTAACGCACGTAAGAAGCCTCTGGAATTGTTCCGGAGGCTTTTGTTTTGTGTTTCGAAAACAGGCGAAAAATTGTGTTGACACTGACATTTGGCCAGAGTAGAATAAAAAAACAGAAAAGAAAAATTTTTGTAAAGCTGTTTGTCTGATACAAGCAGCTTTTTTCACAGGAAAAAGTAAACAACAATGAAAGTACAAAACACCTGAAATAGAGGTGAACCTATCAGGAGGAAAAAACAATGCCAGGATATCTGATCAAAGATACAACAAAAGAGGAACGTAAACAGATCGTGGAGGAATCCCTGGGAAATATTTCCGCGAACTGTGATGGCTGTATGGCGAGGCTTGCGGATATGTATCAGGATTATATTGACGGAAAGAAAGAGATCCGTGAGATCAATATGGAGTTCAATGCCAGGTATGTCCATGGAGATATGGATAAAGAGGAAAAACGAAGCTGCCCGATGTAGCGAACGGAGATTAACAGAAGCATGGATCAAAATGAAGTAAAATATGATAAGCTGCTGAAGATCAAAACCACCGGTCGTGACGATTCCAGATCGGATCAGTACTGTTATCCATACGAGCCAACGCCGTACGGGGTGTTGGAACGGCTGGCTTATTGTGGATATCTGGGGAAAAAGAATCATCTGATCGACTACGGATGTGGAAAAGGCAGAGTGGATTTTTTTCTGGCGTGGCAGGTCAGATGCCGGACCACAGGCGTGGAGTACGATGAACGTATGACAAAAGCCGCAGAAGAAAACAGGCAGCGGGCTGTTTCCGGGACAAAAACATCATTTATACTGGAGAATGCAGCTCTTTTTCAGGTGCCGGAGTCCGCAGACAGATTTTATTTTTTCAATCCCTTTTCTGTGGAAACACTGAGAAGCGTCATCGGCCGCATCCGGGAATCCTGGTACGAAAAAACAAGAGAAATGCTACTGTTTTTCTATTATCCATCTGACGAATATATTTCATATCTGATGACCGTAGAGGAACTGGAATTCCTGGACGAGATCGACTGCCAGGATCTTTTTGAAGGGAAAAATCAGAGAGAGAGGATATTGGTATTTCAGATGGGAGAGGAGTAAAAACAACATGATAAAACTGATCGCAACAGACGTAGATGGAACTCTTGTAAAAGACGGGACCATGACTATCAATCCGGAATATATGACAGTGATCCGGAAGCTGACTGAGCTGGGAATCACCTTTGTGGTGTGTTCCGGGCGGCAGTATGACAGTGAGAGGAAGCTGTTTGAGCCGGTGAAGGATCTGGTGTATTTTGTGTCAGATGGCGGTACGGTGATCCGGAAGAATGATAAGATCCTGAAGGTACATACACTTCCGGATGAGGTTTGGAAACGCATGCATCATATGGTGAAAGAAAAAATGCCGGAATGTGACTGCTTTATTGCCACACCGGAGTGCTGCTATGCGGAGAATGAGAATGGAAGGATGTTCCGGTGGCTGCGGGATTCCTATGGTTATGATATGAGAAAAGTGGATGATCTTTCTTCTCTTCAGGGAAAACAGGTGCTGAAATTCTCTGTCTATCACCCGGAACGGTGCGAGGAGCTTTGTGCACCGTATTTTACACCGGCATGGAGGGATAAGGTAACACTGGCGGCTGCCGGAAAAGAATGGATGGACAGTACTCCGCCGGAGGGCGAAAAAAGTACAGCTGTCGAATTTATCCAGCAACAGTTAGGAATTTCTCCGGAGGAAACCTGTACATTCGGAGATAACCTCAACGATATTGCCATGCTCCAGAAAGCGGGAATGAGCTATGCAGTAGCCAATGCCAGAGCGGAAGTGCAGACAGCAGCCAGGGAAGTATGTCCGTCATACAGTGAAGACGGAGTCTTACAGATCCTGAAAGGGATTGTTTCTGAAAGCGGAAAACAATAAAGATACATAAAATATGTGCTTTCGGTAAAGAAAAGTCACCGGCCAGGGGTTGACTTTTAAAAACAATTCTGTTAAATTGAAAAAAATTGAAAATTTCAATTCCATGAGGGAGTAGTTCGCACGTAAGTGTGATTTGTCAACAGACCCGGTTTTTTCTGAAAAACCTGGCAAATCTTAAAGAATGAGACTCATGTATGCTTTGTTATATTGCAGCAGGGCATACATGGGTCTTTTTTTATGTAACAAAAGAATGCCGGAAAGAATTTTTTCAGCAGGGCGGGCGACAATGAATCTCCGGGTTATGGGAAATAAAAAAGAAAGTGAGAAGAAAAATGGAAAATCTGGTAAACAGTTCACCGCTGATCCTTGTGTTAGTTTTTCTTGTGATCGGCTTTGTGTTCCTGATGAAGGGTGCGGATTTCTTTGTAGAAGGAAGCTCCAGTATCGCAAAAAGGCTGAAGGTGCCGCCGATCATCATCGGCCTTACTATTGTGGCAATGGGAACATCTCTTCCGGAAACTGCAGTCAGCGTTACAGCGTCACTGGTCAATAACAATGAGCTTGCGGTCAGCAATGTGGTAGGTTCCAATATTTTTAACCTGATGGTGGTTGTTGGAGTCTGTTCCATCCTGACACCGATCCTGGTACAGAAGGAAACCATCCGGAGGGATATTCCGTTTTCCATGATCTGTGCGCTCCTTCTTCTGGGGCTGGGGATCCTGGCAGCAGGAGATACGATCGGAATGAGACTTGGTCATCTGGATGGAATGATCCTGCTGGGATTTTTTGCAGGCTATATTGTGGTAATGATCCAAAGTGCCATGAAGGCCAGGGCAGCAGGAAAAAATGTGGACATGGAAGGAAGGGAAGAGCTGGAAGAAGAAATCGGCATCCTTTCCTGGCCGAAGAGCATCCTCTTTATTGTGGGAGGCGCACTTGCCATTGCCTTTGGCGGAGATCTTACGGTGGATGCTGCCAGCCGCATTGCCATTGATCTTGGAATGAGCCAGACACTGGTGGGACTGACCATTGTTTCCATCGGAACTTCCCTTCCGGAGCTGGTGACTTCCGTGGTTGCAGCCAGAAAGAACGAAGTGGATATGGCTGTGGGAAATGCGGTAGGCTCCAATATTTTTAATATCCTGATGGTTCTCGGAGTTGCATCTGCCATCAATCCGGTGGCACTGATCCGGGAAAATATTATTGATATTGTCATACTTATCGTGTTCTCGCTGATCGTGTGGATCTATGCGGCCACAAAGCAGAGGATCAGCCGGAAAGAGGGAATTTCCATGGTATGTATGTACCTGATCTATGCGGGGTATATTATCTGGAGATAGCCGCTGTGGCATGCAACTGGTCCGACGTGGACAATAGTATCGGATAGGGTTTATACCAATGCAAAATTTATAAGAAAAGCTCCAACCGTATCAATATCGGGATACAGTTGGAGCTTTTCTGAAATTATGCTCATTTGCACTCAGAAGAGAAAGCTTTTTTTGAGGATTCTTCTGAAGCGTTCTTCTGATGCGGGGTCATATCATCACTGTCCGTCATCAGATATTTCCGGACGGCAAAAAGAATGGCGATACCGATGATCCCGATCAGTGTCTGTACAGGATCGAGGTGTTCCACGACCATCTGCCTTGCTGTTGCAAAAAGCAGGACTTCGACAACAGTCTGGGCGGAATGGCGGCAGAGCATTTTTACAAACTCCACACCGACTACAAGAGACAGTGCCTGTGACAGGAAACTGGTAAAAAAGCTGGTGTCCATATCCATGATGGAGGTACCGGCAGTTGTAAGGATCAGACGCAGTCCGGACAGTGCGATCACGATAATGATCACGATGGATAATGCGATCTCTGTGTAACGGGCTGTGTTGTAGATCAGTTCGTTAAAATGCTTGCGGATATTGTGGTTAACGGCGGTTCTGTCTTTCATGGGAAGTTATCCTTTCTTTTTCGCAGAAGCGGGATGATCGATAAAGCGGGTTGCAAAATAGCCGAATACGCAGGTGATGACCACCATACATGGCAAAAACAGCCAGAAGCGCTGCTGGCTGATGGTGTTGAACCATGGCGCATTGGCCTGCAGGATCATAATGATGGGCATATGCCACAGATAGATCCCGTACTGGTTCCGGGCTACGAAGTACAGCGGACGCAGAAACCTGAAATCCATTTCCGGCAGGAGGGAGAATCCTACAAGCAGTATACTGAGCAGGACCGCCAGGATGGAATGTGCCGGATAACCGGAGGGAGCAGTGCCATAAAGCCCGTGACTGTGATAATAAAAGATCCATACCAGGATCAGTGCGGTGCTTGCAATAGAAACCGGAAGTCCAAGCTTCAGCCGGTAATCCTGCATACGATCTCCGACCTGCTTCCAGAAAGCGGCAGCAGCCATTCCCAGCACGAAATTATCCAGCGCAGAGAATACCTGACGCTCGTATACAAAATATACAGAGTTATCCGAAATCCCGGAATTGTGGAGATAGCGGACAACTGCGAACCGGCAGATAACAGTGAAAACAATGGACACAATGGCAGAGACGAGCCAGTTTTTCCGGACTGCCTTATAAAGGAACGGGGCGATCAGATAAAACTGAAAGATCACGCCCATCGTCCACAGCGCACCATTGATGGAACCATGAGTCACTGGGGAAAAGTTCTCCGTAAAAGTATAATACGCCAGGATATGCCGAAGTCCCTCATTGCTGAACATCTGAGTGGACATAAAGATCAGAAGGACCGTGATACATACATAATACTGGGGCATAATGCGGATACAGCGCTTTTTCATAAAAGCCCGCCAGCCGGGGAGACAGCCTCGCGCCTCCGAAGAAGAAAGGGAAAGATAAATCCCATATCCGCTTAACAGGAAAAACAGTGTAACTCCTACTTCACCTCCAAGAGTCAGAAGTGTGTGGATGGCTGTATGCGACTGCCATGGCTGCCCGGACAGAACGTAGCAGTGATACAGCATAATGTAGAGGATCGCCCCCGCACGGAGCAGATCGATATTTTTGATACGCTTCATAAATAAATCCTTTCCTGAAAAAAATAAGTCTGCCCCATGACTGAAACGGGCAGACAGAGATAGGTTTAGTATAGCATGAACGTGGGAGATTGGAAAGCTGTCGGAGAGAAAATTTACTATTGCAAAAGCGAACATAAGTTGTATAATGGAAAATATAAGAAACGAACATATATTCGTAAAAGAGGAGCGTGAGAAGTGGTGGACATCGAAGAAAGAACACCCGACAGAAAAGCAATACGAGTACATTGCCCGAGTTGCTCCAACAGCAGATTGTTCGATCTGACAGGTGACTGTTCCGGAATCCTCCGGATCAAATGTCCCAGATGCAGAAAAGAGGTGGAGATACAGCTGGCACATTGCAATGAACAGCAATACAGAAGGCAGATCTTTTATTACAGAACACATAAGAGATAAGAAAACCACATAAAAACTGAGTGAGAAGCCGGCCGGCAACTGTAGATTGCGTAAGAGCCAGACTCAAAGCCAGGAAATACTTCCCTGATTTTAATATCAGGGGTGTTTTCCTGGCTTTTTTCTTGTTAGGGCAAGGCCCTGCTTTGCATTGTGGAGTTTTTCGTTGATCCGAAAAACGGAACTTTGGAAAACATGGCTGATTTATGCTTCTAAAAACTCAAGAATCTCTTGTTTTGTCCAATGATTAAATCCCATCTTCGCCAGGGTCCTTCCAGTTTTCATATAATTTTCATCATTATAATAAGATGCTATTGTTACAAGTGACTTTGCAATCGGAACATCTACACCGCACAAATCTGCAAGCTCACAAAACGGAACAAACAAATATGGAACATCTTCCGTAATATAACGAGCTTTTGATGTGTTAGGTGCATTTTTTATTTTAGAATGAACACTCGACTCACGATTAAAGTCATAAATACATTTTGCATGCGATGCGTAAAGAACATTATTTGCTTCCAGCTCTGTTCTCAAATGCATATGTAAACTATCTCCAACTGCAAGACGTTCTAAATCCAATGCATCCTCAACTTTTGCGACCGCTGTAGAGCAACAATCCGCATAAAAATTGAACTGACCATCAAAGTTCTCGCACAGACCCATGTTCAAAATTGACAATACCGGATGTGCACCAAAATTGATATTTTCAAAAGCAGCCACAATAGGATTTGATAAAAATTCCGGTCGAATCGGGAATACCTCATTAACCAAATTCATCAATTCTGGAGTTTTCTTACTATTCGGGAATATGCTCATTGGCATAAATTCCTTTACACCCATAATAGCTACAGCACCAGCATGAGCTAAACGCGTTGCCCAAGGCAAGCTAATGGTATCTAAAAATGTGATGTCCATACCCGCTTTCTCTGATTTCTGAAGGCATTTGTTCAAGATTAATCCACCATAATTTCCAGGAACAATAAAGATTTTCATGCCATCTCTTAAATATGGAATCATACTATTGAACATAATTTCCTGCGCAAAGGAAGGACAAACCATCATAAAGATATCTGAAAATTCCATAGCAGCCTTAATATCTGTAGTTGCCAACGCAATTTTTGAGAATCCTGCATTTAACATAGGACATTCATGTAGTTCAGCAACGGCCTCAATTCCCCCTGTTTCATTAACTGCATTAATCTGAGCCGGAAAATTAGGGGAATCATAAATACAGACATCATGCCCCATCTGGCCCAAACTATATGCCATTGCCATTCCGCCATTTCCTGCACCAATCACTGTGATTTTTTCGTTGTTTTCATAATGCAATAATCTCCTTTTCCTTTTTAATATATTAATATAATTTTATAAAAGCACTGCAATGGTTACGATAGTACTAACAATTGCAATCACAATAAAGAAGAACGGAAGAACTGCCTTTACCCAACGTGGAAAAGGAACTCCTGCAATTGCTAATGCCCCCATGAGAACCGCCTGCGTAGGTGAAATAAGATTCATAGTTTCAGAACCAGCTGCACAAACCATGACTGCAAATTCTTTACCAACACCAAGAAATTCACCTAATGAACCAATAATGGGAATGGTTGCCGTTGCTAATCCTGATGATGATGGAATAAAAAAAGACAAAAATATGTATACAATATATGCAAGAGCTGGGAATACAACTCTGCTAACACCACTCATTAAGATTTCTCCAAAATGAAGAATTGTATCCATAATCAAGCCATCTGTCATAATGACAGATAGACCTTTCGCGCAGCCTAGAGTAATGGCAACTCCCAGAATATTTTGACAGCCTCCAACAAACAGGGAAATCATTTCCTTTTCTTTCATATGAGACATTTTGCCAATAATAACAGCTGCAAGCAGAAAGATTACAGTGAGTTCTTTCATTCCCCAGCCTCCCAAGGGCTGCATGTTTCCAATGAGACGTCCCACTAATGGAATTTGACAAAGATTTTCGTGAATATTATCAAATACGTAAATATTGAATTTACTGCTCCATGGAATGATTGCTAAAATCATTACGATAAAGGAAGAAGCAAACACTGTTAAAATAGCTTTTCTTTGTCTGGTAAATTCAGGAATATCATCGGTACCTAATTTATGAATATGTGATTCTATTTCATCGCGTATATCATAAACAACCGATTTGGTCGGATCTTTACGAACCTTCTCTGCATAATGCATAGTAAAAAGAATAGAAGCGATTACTGTGGCTATATAAATAACAACTCGAATCAGCATACCATCCGCAAGAGAAATTCCGGCAATATCAGAACCTATTCCTACCGAGAAAGGATTGATCAACGCACCAACAATTCCCGCTCCAGATCCAAGGAATAAAACCATACAAGCAGTCACTGCATCATAGCCCATTGCAATAAACATCGGAATAAGAATCGGATAAAATGGAATAGTTTCTTCCGAAAATCCAAACGTTGTTCCACCAATGGATGCGATAAACATTACTATAGGAATCATTAGTTTTTCTCGACCATTTAAACGATTGATCACATACATAAGACCTGCATCAAGTGATCTACTCTTTCCTATAATTCCCAAACATCCACTTAACACGAATACAAATAAGATAATGTCAATTGCACCACGGAATCCTTGCATTGGTGCAGCCAAAATATCCCAAATTCCCTGTGGATTCGATTCTACCTGCATATAAGTTCCCGCTACCGGAACATTATCCACACGAGTATATTCGCCCGCAGGAATAAGATGTGTTAAAATTGCCAACACGATCGTCAGTATTATCAAAATACAAATTGATGATGGCATTTCAAATTTTTTCTTTCTTACTTTTTGCTCTGAATCTTTCATAGTTCCCTCCCCCAATTTTTTTTGATATTTATGCAGTTTTGCTTGCTGTACTCATAGTATACGATTTAATTTTGTGTCAAATATGATACTATTTTCGTTTTTTTTTTATTTATATTTTGTTTGTTTTTAATAAATTGTGTTAAATTGTGTTTTTTTATGTTTATAAAATAAAAATATGATAAAATATCTACACAAATTAGGAGGGATGAATATGGCAAATATATGTCTAATTGATGATGAAAAAGCATTAAATCAAGTATTAAAAACCTATTTGGAACGCGATGGTCACTCAGTTGCTCCCTATTACTGCATACAAGATATCTATAGGCAAGCAAACTGGTACTCATTGTATGATCTTTATATTATTGACATCATGCTTCCAGATGGTAGTGGCACCGAATTGATGAGAAAGATTAAAGATAAAAATAGGAATATCCCCGTTATCTTGATTTCTGCCCGTGGGGAATGCATTGATCGTGTATTAGGATTTGAAATGGGGTGTGATGATTATTTAGCAAAACCTTTTTTACCAGCAGAACTTTGTTATCGTGTTTCTAATTTGTTAAAAAACAATAATATATCTCTCAAAAAACTTATCAACTTTAATGGGTATAGCCTTGATGAGGCCAAACGAACGATCTGCACTGAGCAACAGCTTCAAATACCTGTTACCAGTAAGGAGTTTGATATTATCCTTTATTTTGTAATGCATCCTTCAGTTGCCATTTCGCGAGATCAGCTTCTTACAGATATTTGGGGTGAAAGTTACTATGGCTATTACCGTGTAGTAGATAATCATATAAAAAATATCCGTAGAAAACTTCCAAAATTTCACTTAGAAACAATCTACGGTTTCGGATACAGGTGCACATTATGATAAGAAAAGAAGCAATCAATCAACGATTTTACAAAAATTTTTTTATTATTTCTGTTATTCTTGCTTTTGCAATTGCTGCTGCCTCTCTCTGCATCATCTACTATTGGTCATTTTACCATTATAATCATATTTTTGAAGATCGCATAATTGATGAAGAAAATCTCAAATATGCCGCAGAAATGGGCATCAAAAACGAATGGCTCTTGGGCGTAAGTACAGATTCTATTGATGTTTTGGAAGCTACATACAACGAAGAGACCAGAGATCATATTTACCAGCAAGCTTTGAACCAACAGGAAATCGAAAAATTTTATCGTGAAAAAATTGATAATAAAGAATTAATTTATTGTATTTCTTTAACGCCAAAAAATGGGGAATTTTTTTATAAATACTCTGTTATCAGAGATCTCTATCATGAAGTATTCCCATATATTGTGGGATCTTTAGCTGCATTTGTTATTTTACTTGTATTTATTTTATATTTTTTATTTTCGATTTATTGAAAGACAATTTTCTTCTGAATTGGCAAAACTTCAAGCATATGCACACAAACTGGAAAATCTGGCTTTAAACACTGAACCAGTTAAGCCATGCAATAATAATAATCTTATAGATGCACTTGAAAATAGTTTTTATGAAATGCATATTAAACTTTTAAAAAAAGAACAGTTGCAAAAAAGTTCTCTTCAATATATTTCTCACGAAATGAAATCTCCTATCATGATTATAGAAAGCTATGCCGTTTCAGCTAAAGAAAAAATTTATCCGATAGGAACTTTAGATGATTCTTTAAATATTATACTAGAGCAAACAACCAGAATGAAAGAAAAGGTTTCGTCACTATTACAGTATGTAACGCTTAGTACGAAAGAAATTCAAAAAGAAATTTTTAGTTTGTCTGATATGTTTGATACGATTTTTGCCGATTATCATACACAAATCCACATGGTAAAGTATGCACATTTTCACATCCATCCCTATTTAAATATTTTTGCTGACAGGCATAAAATACGGGTAGTTCTGGAAAACATTTTGGAAAATCAGCTTAAATACAAAGATTCTCAAATAGCGATCAGGGCTTACCAAAATCAGAAAGATCAAATTATCATATTATTTTATAACGACGGAGCATCTATCGGCCCCGAGTTAAAAAACCAAATCTTTACGCCATTTGCAAAAGGCTACAATGGCTCCAATGGTCTTGGGCTTTCTATCACTAAAACGATTCTTCTCCAACACCAGGGAGATATAGAACTCTTATCAACACGAAAGGGAACGCTTTTTCGCATAACCATTCCTATGTCAATATCAAGTTGTTGCTCCATTGATTCTGGCAAATCTTAACATTGTTCAAAACACCTGTATCTTTTAAAAGACGTGAATCACATTTCTATGGTTCACGTCTTTTTATCAATTATTTGATCTTAATGCTTGGTTGTCCACTTCGTATCCGTTTTAATATCTTGTACTGCCGTTCTAATTCTGCTTATTCATCCATCTGCAATCTCTTTTGATTGGTATAACCCGAATCCGGACGCTTTTTGATACGTGCATGAAGGCGCACTTTCTTAGATACTGTTAAGGGATCTTTACCGGTAATTCTTCCAATTTCTGCGAAGCTTTTGTTCTCGGTAAGACCTTTCTCGATATTAACACGCTGTTCAAATGTTAAATACTGCATGGCAGGAGATCTTCTGGTAACAGAAAAAGGTGAGGGACGCCGAATCTGGTATTACTATGATTCCGCAGCAAATCCTGTTTCAATGCGAGTGTCAGGAAAAGACTATTTTTACGTAAGAAATCTCCAGAATGATGTCATTGCACTGATTGACGATGCAGGAGAGACTGTAGTAGAATACAAGTATAACAGCTGGGGAAAAATCCTGAGCATCACCGGCAGCAAAGCCGGCACCATCGGAAAAACAAACCCGTTCCGCTACAGAGGCTACTACTACGATGAAGAAACCGGAATGTACTATCTGAAGAACCGGTATTATGATCCGGAGATCCGGAGGTTTATCAGTGCGGATTCGTATATTTCCGGATTTAACAGCACAATGTGCAATGTATTCTGCTATTGTGGAAATAATCCGGTATCTAATAGAGATCCAGAGGGAACTTTCTTTAAAAAGATAGTGCATTTTTTAAAATCTACATGGAAAAAAACGAAGAAAGCGGTTGCCAAGGTATATAATTTTGTAAGGGAAAATGTTGCAACATTTGTTGGAACAGAAAGTTATCAGACCAGTAAAGTAGATGAAGTTTTAGAAAAGTTATATTGGCTTTACGTATAATTTTGGCATATAAAATATATGGGAAACGTATTGGTGGGAAAGGTATTCCCACCAATACAAAACGGTATGTATTTAATAATTAGGGGGGATTAGAATAGACCGAAGGAAAAGAAAAAAGATACCTGGAAAAATTTTATTATTTTGTATTTTATTTTTGTCATATCGTTGGATTTTTGAAGATGATAGATTCACATTTGCAGTAGCCGGTTTGGGATATATGGCATTGACTGGATGGGTATTCAGATTTGGCGGAAGAGCGGATCAGGATATTTCTTCGGAAAGTGTAGATGAAAATCCTCTATATGTTTATGGGATGATGAGAAAAAATCGAAAATGGTTTTCCGGAATCAGAGGTTGTTTTCT
>ENA-OQDM01000430-OQDM01000430.1-human-gut-metagenome-genome-assembly--contig:-NODE-430-length-25083-cov-1.741345_pt1 | contig 25083 bp, 28 predicted proteins | sample MGYA00242772_ERZ504605 | MGnify/ENA primary metagenome ERZ504605 (study PRJEB26092, sample SAMD00036348) | human gut metagenome | host: Homo sapiens | study: EMG produced TPA metagenomics assembly of... | reverse complement strand
ATTCCGATGATATTGGTTTGGACTGGAATCGTGCAGTTTGCCGTACCTTCAGTAATCTGTGCCGGAATCAGTTTTCTGACATTGGCTGCACTGTTTATCTTCTGCAAGAAGGATACGATGCGGGAGTTTCATAAGAAACTGAGGATGTAGAAATATGGTCTTGACACACATGGGATAAAAGATTATACTTTATCCATGTAAAGAAAGGGGAGCTTGTGAGTGCAGGCTGAGAGGAAGTCATTAACTTCGACCCATATACCTGATTTGGATAATGCCAACGTAGGAACCTATAAGATATGATTTTAAAGGGAGATGACTGGCATCTCCTTTTTATTTATCTCATGCATTTGAAGAAATTCAGCTGTCCGGTAATCAATCTGTAATAAGTGAGAGAAAACCGGGGGCTTACAGGGAAATTTACATTATAACAGATGAATATTGGGAAAGATGAGAGTGAACAGAGTTCATGAAGGGGTGCACCACCGCGGGTGTATTCTTTTGTGGACTCTTTTTTATGTTGTAGAGGCCGGACCTTCTTTTCCCGGAAAGGAGAAAGTATGCTTATTACTGTTAATGGAAAAACAAAAGAATTGCAGAATACTCTTACAATAGGGCAATATCTGGAGGAAAACAGCTATGTGCCCAGCCAGATCGCAGTAGAATTAAATGAAAGAATTCTGTCAAAAGCCGAGTACAGCACTACTGTTTTACATGAAAATGACATACTGGAAATAGTCAGCTTCATGGGAGGTGGAAGATAAACAGGAATATCCTGATATCACATTATAATATACGAAAGAAGGACTTAAATTATGAGTACAAATAATGAAGACAAACTGATTCTGGGAGGTCATGAATTTACTTCCCGTTTTATTCTGGGATCCGGAAAATTTTCTCTGGATCTGGTGAAAGCATGTATTGAAAAGGCAGATGCGCAGATCATCACTCTGGCTCTGCGTCGTGCCAATGAAGGTGGACTGGCAAATATTCTGGACTATATTCCGAAAAATGTTACTCTTCTTCCCAATACTTCAGGTGCCAGAAATGCAGAAGAAGCAGTTCGTATTGCCAGACTTTCCAGAGAAATCGGATGCGGCGATTTCGTAAAGATCGAAGTGATCCATGATTCAAAATATCTGCTTCCGGATAACTATGAAACTGTTAAAGCTACAGAAATTCTTGCAAAAGAAGGATTTGTAGTAATGCCTTATATGTACCCGGATCTGAATGCAGCCAGAGATCTGGTAAATGCCGGAGCTGCCTGCATCATGCCGCTGGGTTCTCCGATCGGCTCTAATAAAGGTCTGTGCACTAAGGAATTTATCCAGATTTTGATTGACGAAATTGAGCTCCCGATCATTGTAGATGCAGGAATCGGACGTCCTTCTCAGGCGTGTGAAGCCATGGAGATGGGGGCATCTGCAGTTATGGCAAATACTGCGATTGCCACAGCAGGTGATGTGCAGATAATGGCTGAAGCATTTAAAAAAGCTATTGAAGCAGGACGAAGTGCATACCTTGCCGGACTGGGAAGAACCCTGGAAAAAGGTGCAAGCGCATCCTCTCCACTGACTGGTTTTCTTCATGAGTAATAAATAAAAAATCATTCTAAGATGCATTATTTTAGAGGATTGCTATAACTGCGGAGTAGGTATTAATTTATAGGAAAACGAAAGTTGCCAAATGGTAATAAAGAGGAGAAAACATCAATGGAAACAACAGAAAAAAATATGGAACATGGGGAACACTTCAACGAAAGTATTGTCAATGAAGTGATTCTGGAAGATATGAAAAAGAACAGGATCGATCATATGAAATATCTTCCGGGAATGGAAGTACTGGAAGAATCAGACGTGATGGATCAGGTTATTTCTGCCATGAATGCTTACGATTATGATAAATATACAGAGGCAGATGTACGCAGGGCACTTGCTCATGATAACCGTACACCAGAGGATTTTCAGGCATTGCTGTCTCCGGCTGCGTTGCCTCTTCTGGAGGAAATCGCGCAGGCTGCGCAGAAAGAAACCAGGAAACATTTTGGGAACAGTGTGTATATGTTTACCCCTATTTATATTGCAAATTACTGTGAGAATTACTGTATTTACTGCGGATTTAACTGCCATAATAAGATCCGCAGAGCAAAGCTGAATGCAGAAGAGATTGAGAAGGAAATGGCTGCTATCGCAAAGACAGGACTGCAGGAAATCCTGATTCTTACAGGAGAGAGCAGAGCAAAATCTGATGTAAAATATATCGGAGAAGCATGTAAGATTGCCCGGAAATATTTCAAAGTAATCGGACTTGAAGTTTATCCTATGAATTCAGATGAGTATGCATATCTCCATGAATGCGGAGCTGATTATGTAACGGTATTCCAGGAGACTTATAATTCAGATAAGTATGAAACTCTGCATCTTGCAGGGCACAAGCGTATATTTCCTTATCGTCTGAACGCACAGGAACGTGCTTTAAAGGGTGGTATGCGAGGAGTAGGATTTGCTGCACTTCTGGGACTGGATGATTTCCGTAAGGATGCTTTTGCCACCGGATATCATGCATATCTTTTGCAGAGAAAATATCCTCATGCAGAGATTGCATTTTCCTGTCCGAGACTTCGGCCGATCATCAACAATGACCGTATTAATCCTATGGATGTACATGAACCACAGCTGCTTCAGGTGGTCTGCGCCTATCGTCTGTTCATGCCATTTGCAAGCATTACGGTATCTACCAGAGAGTGTGAGCGTGTCCGCGATAACCTGGTTGGAATTGCTGCGACAAAGATTTCAGCAGGAGTCAGCACAGGAATCGGAAGTCATGTGGAGGATATCGAAGATAAAGGAGATGACCAGTTTGAGATTTCAGACGGAAGGTCTGTAGATGAAGTCTATAAGGCACTTTTGGATCATGATCTTCAGCCGGTTATGAATGATTATGTGTACCTCTAAAATGCAGAAAAATCCTTATGAAAATGTAATTGCAGTGACCAACCGCTCCCTGTGTCAGCGTCCCTTTGCAGAACAGATCGAGCGTGTATGCAGCCTTCATCCGAGGCGGTTATTCTGAGGGAAAAGGATCTGCCGGAGGAAGAATATTCTCGTCTGACAGAGCAGATACTGGAAATCTGTAAGAGATATCAGGTTCCCTGCATATTACATACCTATGTAAACGTAGCAGAAAAACTGCATCATCCATACATTCATCTGCCAATATTTCTGTTGGAAAAATATGAGGGAAAGCTTGGAGGTTTCCGGCAGATCGGAAGTTCGGTCCACTCCGTAGAAGATGCATTGAAAGCAGAAAGTCTGGGAGCTGATTATCTTACGGCAGGACATATTTATACAACTGACTGTAAAAAAGGACTTCCACCCAGAGGACTGGAATTTCTGGAGAATGTCTGTAAAGCAGTAAAGATTCCTGTATATGCCATAGGAGGGATACATCCGGGAACAGGACAGTTAAATGAGATTATGGAACATGGTTCAGCCGGTGGATGTATTATGTCAGATATGATGAAGATATAGTAAATAAAAAGCCGTATTTCAACAATCAAACATGTTGAAATACGGCTTTTATAAAAGCATCATTCATCAAAAATAGTAACAATTTCACCATCCAGAATACGGTTTGTATTCTTTACGGCACAGAAGTTTCCGCACATACTGCAGGTGTCTTCTTTCTCAGGTTTGGCCTCTGCGCGGTAGCGTCTTGCTTTCTCAGGATCCATGCTGAGTTTGAACATTTTCTTCCCAGTCAAGACGTTTTCTCGCTTCGCTCATCTTATAATCCCATTCTGCAGCACCGGGAACTCCTTTGGCAATATCAGCAGCATGAGCAGCAATTTTGGCAGCAATAATTCCCTCTTTTACATCAGCTGCATTTGGCAGACGAAGATGTTCTGCAGGTGTTACATAGCAGAGGAAAGCAGCACCTGAATAAGCAGCAATCGCACCGCCGATTGCGGAAGTAATGTGGTCATATCCGGGAGCAACATCTGTTACAAGCGGTCCAAGTACATAGAAAGGAGCGCCATGGCAAAGAGTTTTCTGGATCTCCATATTAGCTGCGATCTGGTTCAGCGGCATGTGGCCAGGTCCCTCGATCATAACCTGAACATCCTTTTCCCATGCACGTTTGGTAAGCTCACCGAGAGTGATCAGCTCTTCAATCTGTGCAGTATCAGTTGCATCTGCAATACATCCGGGACGACATGCATCTCCCAGACTTAAAGTGATATCATACTCTCTGCAGATATCAAGAATTTCATCAAAATGTTCATAGAACGGGTTCTCTTTTCCTGTCATTTCCATCCATGCGAACATAATAGAACCACCTCTGGAAACAATGTTCATGAGACGTTTATTCTGTTTGAAACGTGCTGCGGTTGCACGATTCATACCGCAGTGGATAGTCATAAAATCCACGCCGTCTTCTGCGTGCATACGTACGATATCAATCCACTCTTCAGAAGTAATCTTGCCAAGTGCTTTGTGATAATATACTACTGCGTCGTAGATCGGAACAGTACCGATCATTGCCGGACATTCGGATGTAAGTTTGCGGCGGAAGCTTCTGGTATCTCCGTAGGAGCTGAGATCCATGATGGCTTCTGCACCCATTTCTACTGCTGAATGTACCTTTTCATATTCCATATCAACGTCTTTCCAGTCTCTGGAAACACCTAAATTTACATTGATCTTGGTGGTCAGCTTTGCACCGACACCGCTCGGACTGATGCTCTTGTGATTTTTGTTGCAGGGAATAATTACCTGTCCTTTTGCAATCAGTTCTCTTAATTCTTCCACGTCAAAGTGTTCTTTTTCTGCTACGATTTCCATCTGTGGTGTGATGATTCCCTGACGTGCCGCGTCCATCTGCGTTGTATACTGTGTCATTTTTTCCTCCTTGCCCTGCACTGTGGGCTCTTAATTGCTGCACATAGTAATAGATAAACAGCAATATTAAATGAACTGCGCCTCCTGCATACAGCAGGGACTTGCACCTGCGCATATTCGTAGGTTTTTAAGTAAACTACTGGTGTGACAGAGAGTGGTGCCCCCGGTCTGTCGTGGCAATATTTTATTGCCTTTCAGGCGTATGAAATCATTTGCCTGACTATTTGTCCGCAATTAAAACAAGGGGGAGATAATATGATATGTCCGTTCAGAGTAAAAGGAAAACTGCAATATGCCAACAAGCATATTGCAGTGTGGAAGAACTATAACTTTCCCTACGTTGGCATTATCCAAATCAGGTAATGGGTTAAAGCGATACAGCTTACTCTCAGCCTGTTTACACAAGCACCCCTTGTCTCAATTACAATCAGTGTATCACTTAGATATGGGAAAGTCAATATAAAATTTTGGCTACGTCATTGATAACGTAGCCGGATTTATGCAATTGCTATGGATAACTATGGTCAGACTAAGGACATATTATAGGCTTTGGAATCAGAATGCCATACTTTGTTTTTCATTTTTTTATTGGCAATTACCTTAATGCCGTACTTGGTATTCTTTTTCATTCCGGTGAGTGTAAAGAAATTGGAAGTTGTCGTTTTTACTTTTTTGAAAGAACTGCTTCCCGGATATTTTATGTAAATACTGTAATTGTCTGCACCGGCAGTTCTGTTCCATTTTACGCTCATGGAGCTGTTTGTGTTGCCTGCTTTCTGAAGAGTGATGACATTGGAAATATATCTGTCCGTAGAGGTTGAACTTACATACCGTTTATTTCCCAGAACCAGGTAAGGGTAAATCTTCACCTGATAAAATGTATTGCCGGATATTGGAATGGTAAAGGAATATCTGGTATTAAAATATTTAGTTATAAGTTTGTGGGCTGCAGAACTCTGGTATACAACCTTATAACCTGTAATGGAGTTTGAAGGGTTTACAGTCTGCATATTGAAGGTATATCTGCCGGTTGATGCATAGGAAGATTTAATCTTTACCTTTGAATAAAGCGTGGTACATCCCACAGTACGGGAAGAAATCGCAATGCCGGATGAATTCAGTGCTGTGATTTTAATAACGTAAGCAGTTCCTGCTTTTAGCTTATTGATCTTAGCTTTGTTGTGGGTATTGCCAATATAGCCGAGAAAACGATAGGAAGAGGAACTTAAAGGGCTGATATTGACAGCATATTTGGAAGCATTGGTAACAGGGTTCCACTGAATAGTTACAGAATTCTCGGAAGCTGCTGTCTGTCTGATCCCTGGCTGGGCGGTAAGAGAAGCGCAGGCATTCTGTGCATCGGATGATTCAATGGCAGGGGCATCAGAATCGTCACTTTGAGTCAGTTCCACAGATTGTTCAGCGGGTACCAGCTGTGCTGTGGCTGCGAATACAGAGGAAGCGGACGATAATGTGAGAACAGCACTGAGTGCAATACTCACAAAGAATTTTTTAAAACTTCTTGCTTTCATAGTAAAACCTCCTTTTGAAGTGCAAAACGAGAGAAAAAAATCGTTTTGCAGATAGTACACCGAAGTGTGTCTGAGCAGATTTAAATAATAAAAAAGCTCCGTTAATGTTTGATTTATTGTAACATAACGGAGCTGAATTTCTGTAATTTGTCGTTGCGGGTAGTGGTTACTCATCCCATCCGTCATACATACGGATATTGACCTGAATATTTCTTACAATATCTCCCTCCAGCAGATCCAGATCGGATTCATCGGAAATTGCAGGGAGATCCATTTCATCTTCCATTACTTCTGCATAAATCCAGTTATAAGCAGCCTCGTTTGCATTATCGATCGCATCGTCGAGAGTGTCGCCTTCAGCTTCACAACAGGCAAGATCCGGAAAAAATGCTTTATATCTGCCTTCTTCATTTTTGCGGAAAACCGCAGGATATATAAATTTCATTGGTAAGAACCCCTTTCTGCTTTACGTTTATACTTAGAATAGTATATAATACATTCATATATTCATCAAGAAAAAAAAGAGTTATTAGTAACGTTACTGAGAACGGAGTGAACAGTAACGAACGGAGTGAACAGTAACATTGGTAACAGAAGGATAAGGGGTTATATAGTATGCTGACAATAGAAATGGATAATTTTGACCTGGGGCAGATCTGCAGATCCGGGCAGTGCTTTCGGATGGATCAGATCGGTGATGACCGTTACCGGGTGATTGCGGGAGATAAATATCTGGAACTGACTCAGGAGAGAGGAATTGTCAATTTCTTTTGTCCGGAAGAAGATTTCATTTTCTTCTGGATCCGGTATTTTGATCTGGATTGTGATTACAGTGAATATATAAACATGATCAATCCAAGGGATAAATATCTGACAGCAGCAGGAGAGATGGGAAGCGGAATCCGCATTCTGCAGCAGGATCTGTGGGAGATGATTATTTCATTCCTGATCTCTCAACAGAATAATATTACAAGAATAAAGAAGTGTATTGAAAATATCAGCCGGGAATTTGGAGTAAGAAAAACAAGCAGCACAGGTGCAGAATATTATGCGTTTCCGACTGCAGAGGCACTGGCTTTGGCAACGGAAGAACAGCTTCGGGAGTGCAATCTGGGATACAGAGCAAAATATGTTCTGGATACAGCCAGAAAAGTCTGTTTCGGAGATATTTCACTTGACAGTCTGCATGATATGACTTATAAAGCTGCACGAAAAGAACTTCTGGGACTGTACGGAGTTGGTGAGAAAGTAGCCGACTGTATCTGTCTTTTCGGACTGCATCAGCTGGATGCATTTCCTGTAGATACTCACATTCGCCAGGCGCTGGACGCTCATTATAAACGGGGATTTCCAAACAGACGATATAAGGGCTGCCGGGGCGTGATGCAGCAGTATATATTTTATTATGAACTGATGAAGTAACTGTTCAGTCAGGGATTCTGCATGAAAATGGAAAAGTTGATTTTCAGGAGAGTCTGACTCGTATCAATGAAGATGCTGAATAGTTATTCGGTGTAGAGCTACGTAGCGAAGCGGATTGCGAATATCCGCTTGACTAAAAAGTATATAAGAGGAGGAATGTTATTATGGAAATCGGGGCAATGTTAGACGAATTAAGAGAAAAAGCACTGAAAGACCGTAACATCTGGCAGGAACTGATGGATACCAGAAAGGCGGAACAGCCGCTTGCCGCTTTCTGCGCGAAGTGCCGGGAACTGGGATATCAGATTTATGAGATGGATCTGATCACAGCCGGAGAAGAATTTTATGCTACCATGCGAAGAAGTACAAACGGTGGAGGTGAAAACTCTCCGAAGCTTGCAGGGGAAGACGATTTCTATGAACTTTTCTTCGCAAGCCTTGAGGAGCACATTTAGACAAATAAGAAAGTCCTCATCTGCTGAGCTAGAGCATTTTTCAGACACGCTCTGGTTAAAGGAACACAGAGATGGGGATTTTCTTTGGGATAATGTGTATAATGGTATGGATTATTTTGGTTATATGTGTATAAAATAATTATTCCCGGCTGTCTACACCATTTTTTTCACAGATATCATTCAGACAGCACCTGTCACAGTAAGGTTTGGTGCGTGCTGTACAGACATCGCGGCCATGATTGACCAGGCGGTGACAGAGATCATTGCCTTCTTCGGGCGGAATGATCTTCCATAAAGCCATTTCTACTTTCTTAGGTTCTTTCATATTATCGACCAGACCGATGCGGTTGGAGAGACGGATGCAATGGGTATCTGTCACGATCGCCGGTTTGCCGAATACATCTCCCATGATCAGATTGGCACTCTTTCTTCCGACTCCGGGAAGCTTCAGCAGAGCATCAAAATCCCCGGGAACATTGTCATGATACTGTTCGTGGAGGATTTTCATGCAGGCACTGATATCTCTTGCTTTACTCTTACCCAGACCACAGGGACGTACGATTGCTTCGATATCTGCAACATCTGCATTTGCAAGAGCTTCTACAGTAGGAAACTTTGCATACAGATCCTGTACAACTACATTTACTCTTGCATCTGTACACTGTGCAGCCAGACGCACACTTACCAGTAATTTCCATGCATTATCATAATCCAGAGTGCAGTCTGCATCAGGATATTCCTTTTTTAACCGTTCAATGACCTCGAGGGCCAGTTCCTGTTTTGTCATAAGTGTTCTATCTCCATTCTGCTGATATTTTATGTTTGTTTTTCCTCAGGTGTATTTGAAAAATCATTCTCACAAATTATGACACACATCTTGCGAAAAACATTTTTCAAACACGCTCTTTTATTTCAGATGAGTTACTGTTTACTCTGTTCTCAGTAACGCAGCCAAAATTCATTCCAGATTGCCTGCGGCAATGGGATTTTGGATTGTATGTCTCGGGATTTTGGCATATTTATGCTAAAACACCTCGCGGAATAGTGATATGTGAACAGTAACCAGTAATCATAACGACACTATAATAACACAAACAACACCCTCTTGCATTTCCAATTTCCCTATATTAAAATAAAACTAACCATTGTAAACAAGAGGGAAAAGAATGAAGGTACGAATGTATAATGTAGGTTTCGGAGACTGCTTCTGTCTCCGTGACAGAAAGAAGAGTCTGCTGGTAGATTTCGGAACAAATAACAGCAGGATAGAGGGGCGCCCCAGAAGAGAAATATTTGATGTGATCATCTCAGATCTGTCTACGATCAAGAGTAAAAATCTGCTTCTGACACATTTTCATATGGATCATCTGTCAGGGCTTCTTTATATGATGAAGAAAAAAGATATTTCTGTTGACTTTGGGAAAATTTATCTTCCCGATGTTTTTTCAAAAAAAGAAATGAGCAGAACACTGGTGCTGCTGCTTCTGGCAGATTTGTTAAAAGAATCCGGATTGCCAAGCCGTCAGGTCAGCCTGTTTGCACTGGTGGATGCACTTCTGGAGAACAAACAGAACGTGGAACTGTTAAGCAGGGGAAAACTGTTTGAAAACAAATATCAGACACTCTGGCCGGATACAGATGTAATCCGGAAGGAGACGGACGAAGTCTATAACAGAATCTGTGAAGACGGGAAATTTAAAGAAGTAATGGATGTCCTGCTTGAATTTGCAGAGAAACTGAGACTGATTGTATGGTCTATGACTGCTGAAGGCAATAAACCGGCGGAAACTGTGGAAAAAGAAACAGATTTAACAGCATCTGAGCTGACAGAACAGCCGGAGGTCCGTCAGAAAATTATCCGGGCATATGTGTATGAGCGTGAATTTCGCAGAATCAAAGCACTTCCTGATTTTAAGAAACTGCTGGCATGGCTGAATGAGAATCAGATAAATCTGCGGCAGTTCAAGCATAAGATCAGTATTGTGTTCCAGAATGCCAGAGACGGAGAATTAAATCTTTTGTTTACCGGGGATGCACAGCCTGAGCATCTGAAAATGATCGCAGAGAACTATGATGGAAAATTGCCATTATACGAACATTACTGGTGTATCAAGGTGCCCCATCATGGAACACAGGGACATTATTTTGATTTCTCTCAGTATGAACCTGAAAATATGCTGATCTCTAATGGAATCCATTTTGCCAACAGCAAGAAAGAGTCAAAAGAACTCCGTACTTCACCGCTCTATGGAGGCTTGTTTTATATCCCGGATACTCATATGTACTGTTCAAACTGTGACTGCTGCGACAGTTACGAGAACGGATGTTCCTGTAAGGAGGCGGATGTTATCTCTCCTGCTTATTACAAGGATATATAAAGCGGTATATTTTGCTCGGATTCGGTTGCCGTAGTTATAGTCTGATTTGAATTAATACAGTGGGAGATTTTTATGATTTTATGATCTGATAAACATAAAACAGCAGACATCTGTATATTCCATCGAATATACAATGCCTGCTGTTTGTTTTTTACAGAATTTATATGATCATAAATTTTATTGGATTATTTTGCCGGTGTCAGGTGCCAGATATCGTTGTTGTACTGCTCGATAGTTCTGTCAGAAGAGAAGAATCCGGCTTTTGCAATATTAACCAGCATCTTCTTAGCCCATGTTTTTCTGTCTGCATAATCAGCCAGTGCCTGATCTTTTTTCTCAACATAATCGTTGAAGTCAAGCAATGTCATGAACCAGTCTTTGCTTACCAGTTCGTGGTGCAGTCTTTCGAGATTTTCTTTGTGGCCAAGTGCCAGCATCTTTTCACTTACAATGAAGTCAACACATTCCTTGATGCGTTTGTCATTTTCATAAATATCTCTGGAGCAGTAGTCAGCTTTCTCGTAATGTTCGATAACTTTCTCACTGGATTCACCGAAGATATAGATGTTATCTTCACCAACCAGTTCGCTGATCTCAACATTAGCGCCATCCATAGTTCCCAGAGTAACGGCACCGTTCAGCATGAACTTCATGTTACCTGTACCACTTGCCTCTTTGGAAGCCAGGGAGATCTGCTCAGAAATATCGCATGCAGGGAATAATTTTTCGGCTGCGGATACATTGTAGTTTTCAACCATAACAAGCTTCATGTATGGTGCAACTTCCGGATCATCTTTGATGAGATCCTGGAGTGTGAGCAGAAGATGAATGATATCCTTTGCGATCACATAAGCAGGAGCTGCTTTTGCACCGAAGATAAAGGTTACAGGCTGAGCAGGTTTCTTTCCACCCTTAATCTCCAGATATTTGCTGATGATGTACAGAGCATTTAACTGCTGGCGTTTGTACTCATGGAGACGTTTGATCTGGATATCATAGATGCTGTTCTCATTAATTTCAACACCTGTGTTAGAGAGGATAAATTCTTTACAGGTTTTTCTTAGCTTCTGTTTTGATCTCAAGAAGCTTGTTCAGAACTGCCTCATCATCCTTATATTTCAGGAGATTTTCCAGAGCAGTTGCATTTTTTTTAAACTCATCACCGATCAGAGAGGTAATATAGTCTGTCAGCGGATGATTGCAGTGCATTAACCAGCGGCGGAATGTGATACCGTTAGTTTTGTTGTTGAATTTCTCCGGATAAATATCATAGAAAGCTTTCAGTTCGCTTGTTTTCAGGATTTCTGTATGCAGGGCAGCAACACCGTTGATGGAGAATCCATAGTGGATATCCATATGTGCCATGTGAACCAGGTTGTTCTTGTCGATGATGGCTACATTTTCCTGAGGATATTTTGCTTTGATCTTTTCATCCAGCTTTTCGATGATTGGTACAAGGTGAGGAACTACATCAAGAAGGTAGTCCATTGGCCATTTTTCCAGAGCTTCTGCAAGGATGGTATGGTTTGTGTAAGCACATACTTTGGATACGATTTCAGCAGCTTCATCAAAGGCGATTCCACGTTCTGTCAGGAGACGGATCAGTTCAGGAATGATCATACTTGGGTGAGTATCGTTGATCTGGATCACTGCGTAGTCTGCAAGGTCATGCAGATTGCAGCCTTTCTTTGTTGCCTCGTCAAGAATGAACTGTGCAGCATTGGATACCATGAAGTACTGCTGGAAGATACGGAGTTACGTCCGTCATCATCGCTGTCATCCGGATACAGGAACAGTGTCAGGTTGTGAAGGATGTCCTTTTTGTTAAAGGAAATTCCATCGTGAACCATAGATTCGTCTGCCAGATCGATGTCAAATAAGTGCAGATGAATGGATTTGTTATTGTAGCCTGCAACGTCGATATCGTACAGGGAAGATTTCAGTGAGAATCCGCGGAACGGTACAGTATAGGAAACACCTGCAGGTGTGAGCCAGCTGTGTTTTTCAATCCATGGGTTCGGAGTTTCTTTCTGAAGTCTGTTCTCAAAGAGCTGTTTGAACAGTCCGAGGTGATAGTTCAGACCAATACCTTCGCCCGGAAGTCCCAGAGTTGCGATAGAATCCAGGAAGCATGCTGCCAGACGTCCAAGACCGCCGTTACCAAGAGATGGTTCCGGTTCAACTTCTTCGATAGCAGCGATTTCTTTGCCGTTTTCTTTTAAGAATTTAGCAACATCATCGTAGATTCCAAGGTTGATCAGGTTGTTGGATAATAATTTACCGATCAGGAATTCAGCGGAAATATAATAAATCTTCTTCTTTCCGTCCTGATAGCCTCTTTCGAAGAGCTGGTTCTTTGTATAGATTAATAATGCATTGTAGATTTCTTCGTCTGTGCACTGACGTGCGTTTTTCTTATACAGGTCGTAGATGAGTTTTTCTAAAGTTTCCATCGTAATCTCCCTTTCTGAAATGAATATGTGTTTTTTATGAGTTAGATTGCTTATTTTTTAGTTTTGAATAGTGTATTGTTTTTGATTTATATCAGGAAGAGAAGTTCTCTTGCTGACATCTATAACTATATCAGCAGTCTAATTAAAAAAAATACAACAAAATTGCGATTTTATGACAGGTTTCTGCGAAATTTGTGAGGAGACATTCCGGTTGCCTGCTGGAACTTTTTGATGAAATAGCTGGTGTTGTTGAAGCCTACTTCCAGTGCGATCTCTGTGACAGAGGAGTCGGAGTGCAGAAGCATAGGCTTGGCTTTCTCAATGCGCAGGTCATTGATATAGGCAATCAGAGTCTTACCGGTATATTGCTTGAACAGTTTCATAAAGTAGTATTCGCTGTAATTAGAGAGAGCAGTGAGCTCTGCTGCGGTCAGCGGCTGTGAATAATTGAGGTTAATGTAGTCCAGGATCTTTTTAATAGAAGCAAGACTTTTGTTCTCATCCTTATCTGCGGGAGTGATGTAATTTCCCATGAGCATTTCGTAGAAAAAGCTGAAGAACAGAGCCTTTAATTTTACGAAATAATATGGCTTTTTTTCTTTATGGCAGGAATGGATCCTGTCAAAAAGCAGGCAGATATTCCCATAATTGTCATCAGATCTGGAAATAATATGGGTAAATTCCGCCTGATTATCCATCAACAGGGAAATGACACGTTCCTGACATAAATCTCCCGCCGGGCCTGACAGGAAGTTCAGGTCAAAAACAATACTCCGGAAATAAAGGATATTCTTCAGATCTGTTTTTATGCCATGGAGAACGCCACGGTTTACAATGATCAGATCACCGGCCTTGACGCGGAGGATCTCTTTGTTCAGACGGACCAGTCCGCTGCCGGATTCAATATAAATCAGTTCCATCTCGTCATGCCAGTGGTTGTAGAGAGAATGGAATATCTCGCAGTTGTCTGTATAGGTTTCTATGGGAAGCTCAAAGGAGCCATGAGAGCTTCGTTCTTTCAGGGTATCATCTACTTCAATCGTGGGAGTAACTGGCATGGAAAGCGCCTCCTTTTTTCAGAGATTTTTTATCTGTAGTAAGACAATGGAATCAAAAGTATTATTATGGTCGATCCACTGATAGGAGCCATTATATTTCTGGCAGATATCTTCAATAATAGAAAGTCCATATCCATGAGAACCCGGTTCTGATTTCGTAGTCTTATGTGTAAAACTCTGTAACGGGTTCTTGGTATTGTGCATATATATGGTAAGAAATCCGTTGGAAATGTTTGCAGACAGCCGGATTTCAGGATCAGGATTGCCGGAAGAGCTACAAGCTTCGATAGCGTTGTCCAGAAGATTAAAAAATATACTGCTCAGGTCAGTCGTATTAATGGAAATCTTTTCCGGTAAAAGGATTTCATAGGATACCTGGATATGTTCCTGTTCTGCACGAAGCCGTTTCCCTTCCAGGATTGCCTGTAACAGGTTATTCTGACAGTAAGGATGAAAACGATCCTTCTGAAAAGTCTGATTCAGATTTCTGATCGCAGTATCAGCCTGTTCATATTTTCCCTGTTCCAGAAGTATCTGGAAATCCTGAAGTTCCTGTACAGTTTTGGTCTGAAAATCCCGAGTATCCTGTCTGCGGATCTGAAGACTGTAATCCTGTTCCTGTTTTATTGTTTCTGCTTTTGAAGAAAAGCCAGTTCCATTTCAGTATTGGATTTCTTTAACACATCAGAAAGCACGCAGTATAAAAGAATACAGATCAGGATCATAAACACTGCCAGGATCAGAAAGATATGATCAATTTTTTCTGTATAAATCGTAGACAGAAAATATAACAACTGGAATACAAAGAGGAAGAGAAATAAAGGAATCAATTTAATGTTCTTTTTCATGACTGCAATCCTCCTCTGGTTGTTTTTCTTGTGGTCTGCAATTAAGCCGGGACAGAACAGAAGCGGTATATGTTTCTGCTTCCTCATATTTTTTCATATCCATCAAATACATGACAGACATGATGTGATTCTCAATATCGTGATTCCATTTCCGGAGACTGGCATATTCATTACTTAACTGAACGGAATCATTTATCTGCTTTTTCATCAGCTCAATTTCCATTTTTTTCTGTAAATATTCCCTGTGCTGCTGGGCTAAAGAACGGACTGCACGCAGAAACAGCAGATAACTGTCGATACATATGATCCAGTAAATGATGCTCAGAGCCAGAACTGCTTCGGGCTTTTTCTGAAGGGAAATTATAACATTGAGAAAAACCGGAGCGATCAGTGGCAGTAACAGTTGTAAAAAGGTGAGTATTTTCAAATAATCTATACACTGCCGCAGGATTTCTGATATTTTCCAGAGAAGAAACAGGCCAAGCAGGATGTTGGAGAGTTCGATAACGAAATATTCTGCAGGTGAACAACTGGATATCAGGTTGTGCGGAGTATAGGTATCGGTCGGTATAAAAAGATTATGAAGTGCAATGAAAACACTGGTACATAAAAATTTCCGGACAGATTATCAGCAGCTGGAAAATAAAATAAACGGCTAATTTTTTCATAAAAGATGCTTGGAATAAAAAAAGTGTTACAAGAAATGTTGTAAGCTGAAATACGATTGTAATTCCATTATGCTGTGATTCACGTTTGATCCAAAATAACAGTGCCATAAATACTGACAGACACAAAAACAGCGGGAGTGAGATCTTGCGTTTGCTTGGCAGGATCCTGCAGCAAAAGTAAAGCAGTCCAAAACACAGATAAAGGCTGGATAGAATACACAAGAATAGATTGATCATATGACTGCTCATTTACTGCACCTCCCTGTGACCGGCAAGCATCATGAAAGCAAACGCGTCCTTAAACTGCTGGTAATAAGATCTGCTGACAGGGATCTCTGTATTATCAGAAAGTATAATGCCCTTATGACTGTAAGTACGTACAGCATGAAGATTAACGGCAAAGCTGTTATGGCAGAGACAGAAATCTGGTTTCATTCTTTCTGTAAGAGCTGTCAGTCTTTCTTTTGTTGTATATGTTCCTGTTCTGGTATAGATCGTGGTCTGCCTCAGATTCGTTCCAGATAAAGAATATCAGAGCAGAGCACCTGATAATTGCGTGAATTTCCGGAGAAATACAGATATCGTGTATGCAATTTCTGAAGCTTCTGGCACGCTGCTCTTAGAGCCAGAGGGAGATATTTTTCCATCTGTTGTTTATGGATAAAGTAGGCATGTTCTGTCTCATATACTGCGGTAGCATATTGCAGATACTGGCTGATAAAAATAATCTGAGTGTCCGGATTGATATGGTTGATCTTTTCTGCAAGTGAGATGCCATTTACAGTGTCAGAACCAAGATCAATATCCGTCAGTACAATGGGATAAGGGCATCCATTTTCAGCAACAGCCCGGAGAAATTCATCACCGGATATAAAATGTGTTATTTCAAAAGCTCCCCGGAGGATACTTTTGCAGAATAGTATGTATTATTTCATAATGTGAAGGATTGTCTTCGCAGATTGCAAGTTTCAAAATGGGATTAAGCTCCTTTGGATTAAAGTAAAGTGGTTGTAGTTTCTTATGTCGGTGACAATATCTGTCGGATGTGACAGATGGATAAAATAAACTTGTATTTCCAATAATCATACTATAAAAAATGGCGGGATGCAATTTGTCTGAGAGGAAGATTGGAAAAAATGGTTAAATATGTAGTGAAACATAGTTGTTTATGTGTTGGCATGCGATTTCGGGAGTCTGTGTGATACAATCAGGATATGGAAACAAAGAAGCGATTTTAAAGATTTTGTACGTGAAAAATTATTAATTCCTGGTACTTTCAAGCGCTGAATATAGAATATATGTGAAAGCGGTATTGTTTCCATGGGAGAAGAAAAATATTATAAGAATGACTGTCTGAAAATCATTATGGACATATATAAAGTGATTGGAAGTATCAGGAAACTTCTGGTAATAATACAAATGGCGAAGGAATAGACAGAGAGTGGGAATGGGTTAGCTTACAAGAGCTTCCCATTCCTGCTTTTCTTTTTTCGTATAGATAATCGGTAAGATGTTCTCCGTAAAGGACAATCAGCCCCTTTATTATTTCTCAGAGTATTTTTCGATTACACAATTATGTGTTTTTTGCTTCTTATCATAAGAAATTCCAACAAGTAAAATATTGTCAGTATAATTTGCAACAGCCTCAGGGTACTGCCTGTTTTTTATCTGCCGGATTGCGGTTTGGGCATTTTGATTCCATTTTAACTCAACAACAAGTGCAGGGTAATCTCTGGAATATTCTGGCTTTGGAAGGTAGACAAAATCTGCAAAACCTCTGCCTGCAGGAAATTCACGTATAGGTTTAAAATAATACCGCATAGTGCTGAGATAACCGATGGACAGAATGCTGCTGAGGGAGTTTTCGTTGTTGTACTGAATAGCTGAAGCGTATTCATTGTGTATTTTTTCAATGGATCTGGCCACAGTGTCTGTGTCCATGTCCAGAGTGGCATCCAGCAACTCTGAGGATTCCTGCTGGAATGTCAGAAATTCATTCCATTTCTTTCGTTTAACAGCTTTGGCAAGTTCCTGACGGATTTCTTCGTTTGGAACAAATGCAGAATGAGTGTCCTGATCATAACCCAGATATCCCAGATGGATCAGGCAGGTAAGAATATCATCTCTGCAGGTAAAGTTCACCATATCATTCTGGAAAGTCGTAGGATCGATTTCTACGGAATTACCGGACAACATTTCTATAATGGCAGTTTTGAGTCCGTCAAAATCCATATTGATCAGAGGCACAATTGCTTCGTAGGTTCCGGTATCCGACCAGTAGCTTTGGAATTTATTCCAGATCATTAATTCTACTACTGCTTTAGGATTGTATACCTGATATTGCTCCAGCAGATAACCGTCATACCAGTGCTTGGTTTTGGAGAAATCCCGGTGGTATTTTTCGCAGAGCATTCGTACTTCTTCCTCCGTAAAGCCAATATATCTGGAAAAGATCCTGGCGTCAGTCATTGTAAACTCCGCAAAATTGTTCAGAGCTGACTGTGTTTTGATTTTTTTGATTGGAAGAATCCCGGTGAGGTAAGCCAGTTGAATATATTTGGTAGGTTCAGAACCTTTGAACATACCGCGGAGAAAGTTGATGTATTCCTCTTGGACTACCAGGTCGGTAGAGGCATCTCGGATAAAACATCCCATTCATCAATAATTACTACGAACTTTTGACCAGTGGCAGTGTTAATGCAGGACAGAGCCTCAGGCAGAGAGCTTATGGAGTCAGGCAGAATTTCAGGGTAATAATTTCTTAATTCCAGAATCGTTTTTTCAGTGATGTAGGAAACTACATTCTCCGGACCGCCGGCTGGTTCCATACACCATTGAATATCCAGATGGATCACATCATATTGATTCAGATATTTCGTGAAACCAGGTGCCTGACCGATTTCCAGAGATGAGAACATTTCTTCGGAACTACAGCCTTTACAGTAATATGCGGTGAGCATATCGGCAGTGATGGATTTCCCGAACCTACGGGGGCGACTGTTGCATATGAATTTTGCAGTGGTGTCCATAACCTTATTTGTATATGCCAGTAAACCGGTTTTATCTACATAGATTTCTGAATTCAGCGCAACCTGAAAAGCGCTGTTTCCCGAATTTACAAATCGTCCCATGGAAATGACTCCTTTCTGTTCAGTGTTTTTTATCATGTATACTGATTGGTTTCTTTGTTCTATTGTAAAATGCTATATTCAGAATGTCAATGAGACATGGCAAAGATATCTGACATCTGATACGGGAGCGCAGGAATAAATTTTGTCAATAGAATAATCCCCTGGAAGTACTGATTAACTTCCGGGGGATTATCTTGTGATACAAATATGTACTGTTATATAGTGCGTATATAACGTTTTAACTCCTCGTAAAAATTTTCTCTGGTTCCTGCCATGATAACGATGATTATCAGATCATCAAGCTGTCTCACCCTATATGCCAGTTCATAATTAGTTTTATTATAATAAATGTCATAACCGTACATTCCTGCCAGATCACCTGTCTTTTCTTCGCCGATGGAATAATCTTCACATATCATTTCAATAGCTTCTTTGTACAGAGATTTCAGCTTTTTATCTTTAAGTTTTTTCAGAAATTTTGCTGCAGGTGGAAGGATCTGTACCTGTGTCATTTTTCATCCTCCGTTCCGAAAACATCCTCTAAGGAGTATCCTCCTGATTTAGATTCTGCGACCCGGTCTGCTTCGGAAAGCATTGCTTCAACTGCCGGACGGATTTTTCGCTGTGTCTGTTTAAATTTCTCAAGTAATTCTTCACCGCTATATCCCTGTCTGATCAGATCGGCAAGAATCTGTTCGGCAAATTCACCACTGGTATTTTCTTTAACGGGGCGTAAAACCAGTTCGTTTCCACGCATGATACATTCTGCTTCCGTATTAAAACCCAGAAGCGTAAAAAATTTCTGCGGGATAGTAATCTGGCGTTTAGATGAAATACTGACTTTTTTTGATTCCATGGATGCGCTGCCTTTCAATGGGATTGTTGCTGTTGCCATTCGTGTATGCCTCCTTCCTATTTTATGTTTGTTTATTCTGTAATATACATACTGCTTGGTTTCTTTGTTCTTTGTTATATTGTAAAATATTATGTTTGGGATGTCAATTACAGAGAAGTAAAATCAGTTTCTTTATTGAATAGAAAAATTTTTCTATTTGGCAGAAAATATGATTAGTGATATCATAAAAACATATCTGTAAAATTGTGCAAATGTATCCTGCTTCTGCATTGCGGTAATTCCATGAAACGATGCAATGGATTCTTTTATCAAGTGTGTTAAACAGAATCGGCGAAAGACATTGTACAGAAACAGCAGGAGTTAAGGATGGAAGATATAATGGAAGACAATTTTGAAAAATTAAATCTGCTTCTGGAGCAGGAACAGTGTGAATTTGTGGATATTCCGGATGGTTTTACCGGACAGACGGAGAGTGGAGAATTACGTTTGATTTATCTGATGAATGATGCGGTGGAAAGTTTTCTGGTTCTGAAAAATGCCAGGATGACGGGAAATTATGTCAGGGATTATGAAGGAGAGTTTGAGGGCTCTGTAGAGAAAGCAGACAGAGATTTATGTGAAGCAGAGTATATTCTGGTGATTCATCAGGGGCGGAATGTGTTTACTGTATTTTTTGAAGATATTTTGCTGGAAACCCATTTGTATAACTATGGAGAGCTGGGACATTTCTGGGTGAAGGGATACGAAAACCTGAGAGTCATGGAGTATCAGATTGCCATATTGCGGGATAAATATGAGTATCTGGGAGAAAAATATTGCACGGAACAGGAACGAAAGCTGGCAATGCTGCGTGATTTCCCGCCGTTAAACTATCTTTTTTATCCGGCAGTACCGGAGAAGTATATTGTTCCGGTGGACAACCCATGGGAGGTAACGGCGGAAGCACTGGCAGTTATGCAGGAACTGGCAACGGAAGCAGGAGATGAAAAACTGGGAAAAATGCTCAGGCGTTATGAAAAAACTCCGGATATATCAAATGCCAAAAAGATAGCCGGAATGCTTTGCAGGAGCAGTCATTTACCGGTGATTACTCTGCTGGGAGAAAAAATCAGGGAAGCAGCATCGGTCTATCCGGACAGAGATTTTGGCAGAAAACAGAATAAATATCTACATGAATTGATGGAAAAAGCTGAACGAAGAAAAGAAGAATTGGAAGCAGAGAATGTTCAGACTCTGATCTACAGAGAAGAACCTTTCATTTATGACTGTGATTCCATATCGTTTCAGGTATATCTTATGATTGTGAGAAAAGGTGTATGGAAGCAGAAAATAATGGTTGAGAAAATATAAAGTAGTCCGAACAGGAATAAAGAAGGGATTATAATAATAATGGATAAATTATTAGACTTAACAAGAGACTTTGATGCAGCGAAAGCTGCTTTTGAAGCATATCTGGATGAATATGACAGAGCGGATGATAAGATTCATCTGAAGATCGTACATACTTATGGAGTGGTTGATGCAGCAGAGGACATTGCCCGCCGTATGGGGCTGGATGAGGAAGATGTACAGCTGGCGAAGGTAATCGGATTGCTCCATGATATTGGAAGATTTGAACAGATTAAACGATTTGACAGCTTTGAACCGGGAACCATGGAGCATGCAGCATATGGTGCACAGCTTCTGTTCGGACCGGAGAAAATGATCCGCAGATTTGTGAAGGATGACAGGTTTGACAGTCTGATCTGCACTGCGATTGAGAAGCACAGTGATTTCAAACTGGAAGGAATTACGGACGAGAGAACCCTGCTTCATGCAAAGTTAATCCGAGATGCAGACAAGCTGGATAATTGCAGGGTAAAGCTGGAAGAGTCAATGGAAACACTTCTGGGAGTGGATGAGAAGGGTGTTGGTGAAGGAGTAATCGCGCCAAAGGTATGGGAGTCCTGTATGGCAAAGGAATCTGTATTATCTTCAGACAGAGTTTCAAAAGTGGACTACTGGATTTCCTATATTGCTCAGTATTATGACATCAATTTCCCGGAAACCTATGAGATCATGCGTGAACATGATTATGTGAAAAGAATCATGGACAGGGTTCCTTATGCATTGCCGGAAACACAGGAAAAGATGGATATTCTGGCAGCAGAGATGGAGGAATATATGGATGAGAGAATTCGAAACAAAAAATAAAAATTGCGAAAAGCAATAAACAGTGGGTGGGGACATATGAAAAGATAAGAGTGAACAAAATGGATATGGATAAAACAGAGAAGAATCAGGAGAAATTCACCTGCGGAGAATTCGAATATCAGGTTATAAGAAGTGCCAGAAAAACCATGACTCTGGAGGTTCGCAGGGATGGAAACGTAATCGTTCGCGCACCTCTCCGTACAGGTCTGCCGAGGATCAAAAAATTTGTAAACCAGAAGCAGGAGTGGGTTCTGGGATGTCTGGAACGGACAAAAGAATACCGGGAACAGAAGCCGCTGAGCGCAGATCTGAGCGAATCGAAACGAAATGTCTATATACGAAAAGCAAAAGAAACGATTACCAAAAGAGTTTCTTATTTTGCCAGACTCATGGGCGTTTCTTACCGCAATATCACCATCAGAGAACAGAAAACAAGATGGGGAAGCTGTAGCAGTGAGAAGAATCTGAACTTTAACTGGAAACTGATACTGGCACCTCCGGAAGTGCTGGATTATGTAGTGGTACATGAACTCTGCCATCTGAAGGAAATGAATCATTCGAAGGCATTCTGGGACGAGGTCGGGAAAGTAATGCCGGAGTATGAGACGTACAAGTTGTGGCTGAAAGAAAACGGATGGAAGTTATAAATATATCTTTGGGTGTTGATATTTTATAACTCTTGAAAAGAAATATTTTGATGTGAATTTAAGGAGATAAATGTTAATGAAAATGATAGCTGATCTGCACATTCATTCCAGATTTTCCATGGCGACAAGCAAAGAGGGCACGCCTGAAAATCTGGATTTCTGGGCGAGAAAGAAAGGAATTTCACTGATTGGAACAGGTGATTTCACGCATCCGGTATGGAGAGAAGAACTGAAGGAGAGACTTGTTTCAGAGGGAAACGGCCTGTATCGCCTCAAAGATGCATATGTAAAAGAAGAAAGCCGGAAGTTCCCGGGAGAAGGAACACGTTTTGTTGTCTCCGGGGAAATCAGTTCTATTTATAAGAAAAATGGAAAGACCAGAAAAGTACACAATGTAATCCTGCTTCCCAGTTTGGAGGCAGCAGATGCCATGGCACAGCGTCTGGAAAAAATCGGAAATATTCACTCAGATGGTCGTCCGATTCTTGGTCTGGACAGTCATGATCTTCTGGAAATGATGCTGGATGTATGCCCGGAAGGAATTCTGATTCCGGCTCATATCTGGACACCGCATTTCTCTGTATTAGGTGCGAAATCAGGATTTGATTCTGTAGAGGAATGTTTCGAGGAACTGGCACCGTATATACATGCACTGGAAACAGGGTTTTCCTCTGACCCGGCTATGAACTGGAGAATTTCCAAACTGGATCGCTATCAGCTTGTATCCAATTCAGATGCACATTCCCCGTCTAAGCTGGGGCGCGAGGCGAATCTGTTGGATATTGACTGTTCCTATGAAGGACTTTATCGGGCAATCCAGACTGGCGAAGGGCTGGAAGGAACAGTAGAATTTTTCCTGAAGAGGGGAAATATCATTTCGATGGTCACAGAAAATGTGGTGTATCATTAAGCCCGGTGGAAGCAGAACGGCTTGGAGGAATCTGCCCTGTCTGCGGAAAGAAGCTGACCATGGGCGTAGATCACAGAGTAGAACAGCTTGCAGACAGAGCGGAAGGTTTTGTGAAAAAAGATGGTAAGAAATATGAAAGCCTTGTACCTCTGCCGGAAGTGATCTCTACATGTATGGGCTATTCCACTGCAAGTAAGAAAGTGCAGGGGTGTTTTGAACAGATGATTCAGACACTGGGGACAGAATTCGACATTCTGCGAAATGTACCGTCAGAAGATATTAAATCCTGTGCAGGAGAACGGATTGCGGAAGGAATTGAAAATGTAAGAACCGGAAATGTGAAGAGAATTCCGGGGTATGATGGGGAATATGGAAAGATTGAATTGTTTGATGAAAATTAAACATAGAATGATGAAATTATAAAACGGCCTATAAGAGAATGATTAGCGAGGAAATAGTGTATGAAGAAAATAGGGATTATTTCAGATACCCATGGCCTGCTCAGGCCGGAAATACTGGGAATTTTAAAGGGTTGCGACTGTATTATCCACGCAGGTGACGTAAACAAACCGGAAATTCTGGATAAACTGCGTATGATGGGTTCTATTTATGTAGTCCGAGGAAATAACGATAAGGACTGGGCAGAGGGAATTGCGAAAACTTTACATTTCACCATAGAAGGCGTGAAATTTTTCATGACCCACAATAAAAAAGACGTAGACTGGGATTTAAAAGACACACAGGTGGTAATCTTCGGACACACCCATAAATATTTCGAAAAAATGATAGACAACCGCCTATGGCTTAACCCGGGAAGCTGCGGTCCCAGACGTTTCGACCAGGAAATCACCATGGCAGTAATGACAGTCGATAATGGAACTTATCAGTGGGAAAAGGTTGCCATGATTCCTGAAAAGTAAACAGAAGACAAAGTAGATTGGTCAGGAGGGAAGAAAAAATACACAGTAATGAAAGTGGTGATAATATGCACAAGTGGAATGAGATTACAGATGAGAATTCGCTGAAGGAATTTATGGAAAGAGTGTCGTTTTTCCATGATAGCTGTATCAAAGAGATGCATTATCTGAGCGGAGCATATGTTAATGAAAACCTGGATATGTATCCTGTAAACGATCGCAGGATTTTGAGAGTAATAATACAACGGCAGTATGAAGAAGATTCAATGATTGAAATGGAATTTCAGGGATTAAAATACTTAAAGTTATTTCCGGTAGACGAACGCTATTCATGCGAAATACTCGATTCCAATATAATTCTGAAAGAGGATTGTATCATCTGGAGCGACTGCGAAGATAAAACAGAGCTGGAAGATGGAGACACAGGAACTTTGGTATGTGCATCTAAACTTCGATGGCGTTCGATTTTCGGATATATGGGAGGGAAGAATTATCGGTAGGTGTGCCCTTTCCCACATTTCTTTTGACCCAAGGGGTGTGTAACAACACAGTCTCTACTTCAATAATCCTTTGGATAAAGCCTTTATAATTTAACTTGTTGTGCTAGATAAAATAAAATATAAAGAAACTTCAACAAAATATGCTATCCTTTTTGTAGGGAATACAACGAAAGGAGGCATCATTATGTTGAAGTTCCAAGATAATAATACCACTGTT
>ENA-OQDM01000429-OQDM01000429.1-human-gut-metagenome-genome-assembly--contig:-NODE-429-length-25085-cov-1.572442_pt1 | contig 25085 bp, 28 predicted proteins | sample MGYA00242772_ERZ504605 | MGnify/ENA primary metagenome ERZ504605 (study PRJEB26092, sample SAMD00036348) | human gut metagenome | host: Homo sapiens | study: EMG produced TPA metagenomics assembly of... | reverse complement strand
CTCTAAGTCTTCTTTAAAAATAGTATATTGTTCCTCCGAAATAATATCTAAAACGACTACTTTCATACTCGGCTTTACTGATAAATGGGTAACATACCATGTCTAAAACCAATGGGCTTACATTATATTTCTCGCTTATTTTATTGAGTATGGCAAATCTATAAACTCTCGCTTGCTTTTTGGGCGATGTCTGTGGCCTCTCATAACCTTCTACATCAATATTATCAACACCGTTTACTATAATCTTTTCAGCAAGCCACTCCTTAACCTCAATTACAACAATACCAAGGTTTTCTGCCATAACACAAAAATCATACTCTCTACCATTGATTTCTCTCTGGTTATACACAACCATATCACTGGGCAAGTATTCATTTAATTTATCCCAAACTTTCCCTTCCCCTTTGAAGGATGGTTTTTCATCAATCATTTTTGCCATAATAAAATCCCTCGTTTTATCTATTTATCTGAATCGTCCTAAATAATTTCTATTACATCATCCATTTTACAATCAAGTGCCTTACATATTTTTGCCATAACTTCAACCGTTACATTTTCATTATTGGCCAACTTAGTCATAGTGCTATTTCCAATTCCGGCAAGTTCCCTCAGATCTTTCTTTTTCATGTCACGATCAATTAGTAATTTAAATAATTTTTTATAAGATACGCTCATTGTTCCTCCTGAAGCTCATCAAATGAACACTTCCAAAATAAATTAGTCAAAATTACATATATTAGCTACAGTATATCACAGCATCGTCTATAATGGGTAAAAAATGTTGTGGATTGGGATTTTAATTTAAAAATATCACCGAAACATAACTTTCTTCAAAAATGTGACATTTGAAATCAATATTTTAGGTGGCAAGCATAAAAAAATAGAGGACACTTTTCTCAAGCACCCTCTACATTCTTCAATACTATGATTACTTCCTATTAGGAACACTGTAAATACAAGGCTTTTCGGAGCCTACAAACCAGAAAAAATAATATTTGATCTATCACATTACGCAAAAAGCCGTCCGGCATGAAAAACGGGCGGCTTTTTTGCGTGGATAGACGGAAAGGAGGCACAAAAATAACTACAAAATTTTAGCGTTCAAATTTGTGCAACTTTAACGAAAAGGAGGATCGTAAATGGCCGATGAAAAACTGAACACAGGCCCTGCGGAGAATACTTCCCCGGAGGCCGCCGGGCCTATCACCACACCCGAACAGGCCGCTGCGTCTGAGCCCCGGCAGGAACAGACCGGGCCTACCATACCTGAGCCCGGCGATGTGGTTGTGTCCTTTGACAAAATCAATGAGCTTATGGCGGAAAAGAGGCAGAACGCCCGCGCCGAAGTCGAAAAGGCGGAAAACCCCGAAGCGCCGGAGGCGGCAGCCCCCGGAGAAACACCGCAGCCCGCCAATACGGAGGAACCGAAAAAGCCGCGCCGTGGCCGTCCGCCGAAAGCGGAAAAGGCTGCGACTGAAAATCAGAAAGCGGAGAAATCGGCTGGGGCTCGCAAGGGCCGCCCACCCAAGGCGGATAAGGCGGCCCCTGACAAGCCCAAGCCGTCCAAACGAGACAAAGTGTCCCGAAGCGATGGAAAGGCCCCGGATGCCAAGGAGCCCATTAAGCCCGCACAGGATACGGCACTGAAGGAAACTGCTGCTGTGGAACAGACGGCTCCCGAGCCGACTACACCGCCCCGCCCGGTTGAGGAAGGCAAGCTGGTTTATCTGAAACTTTCCGAGGTTCATCCGTTTCACACATTCCGTCCGCACCCCTTTAAGGTACGGGACGATGCGAAGATGCAGGAAATCGTTGCTTCTATCCGCGTAAACGGTGTAATGGTTCCCGGTCTTGCCCGCCCGGAGAAAGATGGAAACGGCTATGAAATTGTAGCGGGCCATCGCCGTACCCACGGCAGTGAGCTGGCTGGACTGGAGGAAATGCCCTTTATCGTCCGTGAAATGACCGACCACGAAGCGGTACAGGCCATGAAGGACAGCAACAAGCAGCGTGACGGGATGCTCCCCAGCGAATTGGCCGCGCTGCTGGAACTCGAGGTTGAGGACATCAAGCATCAGGGCGGGCGGCTGAAAGGTGTTGCGGAAGGCGATGTCGGGAAACGCTCGGTTGAGATTGTAGGCGAGGCGCATGAAATGAACTATAAAAAGGTCATGCGCTACTTGCGGCTCAACTCCCTTGTGCCGGAGCTTCTGGATAAGGTAGACGATAAAAAGATGGGCTTCATGCCTGCCGTGGAGCTTTCCTACATCAAACCGAAAAATCAGAGGCTTATTGCTGTTTCCATTGACGGGGAGCAGGCTTCGCCCTCGCTGGCCCAGGCCAAACGGCTCCGGGAGCTGGATAAGGAAGGCAAGCTCAACGGCGATGTCATTGACGGTATCTTATCAGAACAGAAAAAGGAGGATCGAGGCGTGATTATTTCTACTGCGGAACTGGAAAAGTATTTTGGCAAGGAGGTCACTCCCGCCAAAATGAAAGAACAGATTATGTCCCTGCTGGATGACTGGAAAGAAAAACAGCCGCCGGAGCTGGCAAAAGCCCCGAAAAAGCAGGAACTTGACAAGTAACAACTTCGAGACACTTTGTCCCGAGGGCCCCGCCCTCGCGCAGAGGCTCTGGTGGTATATATCCCCCGTCGCCGCCTGTTTTTTAGTACAGCCGGGAGTGGGCCGTCAAGGGTGCAGCGCACCGCCGTTTTCGGCGGCTCGCCCTTGACGGTCTGCCCCGGCTGTGCTATTTCCCCGGCAAGCGGCGGGGGTATATCCTCCAGAGCCGCCCCCTTTCCCAAGACTGGGAAAGGGCGTGGGGTTTGGGTTGAACTTTCTTATTAAAATATCGGAGGTATGAACGATGAAACGACCCCTTGCTTATATCACCGCTGCATGGCTCGGCGGCGATAGCGAAAACGCAGAACTGGCGGCGCAGTATTGCCGCACCGTGTATGAGGCAGGCTTTTCTCCTATTTGCCCGCCCCTGTACTTGCCCCTGTTTCTCAATGATGCTGTTCCCGAGGAGCATAAAAGCGGCATCGACATGAGCCGTGACCTGCTCCGCCGTTCTCATGTGCTGGTTGTTTGCGGGCACAGTATGACCGAAGCCATGAAAAATGATATTGCCGTGGCCCAGCGGCTGGGAATTACGGCAACAACCCTTGAGGGCATCCTGACCGTCAAGGGACAGGGCCGCCGCTAATGGCAACCCTGTTTGAAGCCTACGTTACCAACGCGGGGAAGTACAGCGAGGGCCAGCTTGTGGGTGAAACACTGAAATTTCCCACAACCGCCCAGGAGGTAGAGGCTCTCTTGAAACGGATCGGCGTGGATGGCGTCCGCTATCAGGAAATTTTTATTACCTCTTTCGATGGGGATGTGCTGGGGCTCTATGACCATTTGAGCGAGTATGAAAATCTGGACGAGCTTAATCATCTGGCCTGCCTGCTTTCCGAGCTTACCTCATCGGAGCTGGAAACACTGGAGGCCGTCCTCGACAGCGGCGATCACTGTTCTTCGGTGCGGGACATCATCAATCTGACACAAAATCTGGACTGTTACGGCTTTTACCCCGGCGTATCCGATGAGGAAACGCTGGGGCGTATTTATGTGGACGATCTGGAAATGTTGGATGTGCCGGATCAGGTAAAACCGTATTTCGATTATGAGGCGTATGGCCGGGATGCCTGCATCCACGAAAACGGCCATTTTGCCCCGGGCGGCTATGTTGTCAAAGAAAGCGATCATTTCGTGGAAGTGTATCACGGCTTGCAGGATATTCCCAAGGAGCATAAGGTATTCTCTTTCCCGAAGCTCTCTATCCGGGAGCAAATGGCCGCTTATCAGGAAATCATAGACGGTTCTTCTTTGGAGGGCTACCGTCAAATGCAGAAAAAAGACCGTGGGGATCGGTGATGGCACTTCGAGACAAATTGTCCCAAGGAAGGAGGCGGTGTAACTGATTGATGAAGATATTTCCCGGCGCACGATAGCCATATCCGTAAAAACAACCAAGCTGACGGCGCGGGGACTGGCGTATGTGCTGGGCATGGTGGGCCGGAAGATCCGCAAGGCATACCGTGGGCGGCAAGTACCGCATGGAAAACAAAGTGTGCGAAAGCTCATGGCCCACGGTACAGCCACCAACAGCATTGAGCTATCCGGGGATGCCAAGTCCTTTGACCGCGTGGCCCGGAAATGGAATGTAGACTATGCGTTCTATAAAACCGGGCCGGACAAATACCTGTTGTTTTTCAAGGCTGGACAGGCAGACGCAATGACCGCCTGCTTTTCTGAGTATTCCCGGAAGGTGTTAAGCAAAGCAAAATCGAACCGTGTTCCCATCCGGGAACAACTGCAACAGGCGGCAGATCAGCTTTCCAAAGAAAAGCCGAAGCAGAAAGAACGTGCAAAGGAGGTGGCCCATGAGGACAGATAAGATCAGAAAATATCTCATTCCGAACATTCCCTATCTGTTCATCCTGTGGGCGTTCCTCAAGCTGGGAACGGCCTACCGGCTGGCAGCGGGTAACGATTTTGCACATAAGCTCATCGGACTGGGCCAGACGATTGGCCCGGCCTTTGCTGACTTTGCACCCGGTCTTGCCCCGCTGGATTGGCTTGTTGGTATTGTAGGCGCAGTTGGTTTCCGGCTGCTGATCTATTTCAAAAGCAAGAACGCTAAGAAGTTTCGGCGGGATGCAGAATACGGCAGCGCCCGGTGGGGAACGGAAAAAGACATCAAACCGTTTGTCGATCCGAAGTTTGAAAACAACGTGATTTTGACCGGGACGGAGTTTCTCACGATGAACACCCGCCCTAAAATCCCCGCAAATGCCCGAAACCTGAATTGCTGCATTATCGGCTCGTCCGGCTCCGGCAAAACCCGCTTCTGGCTTACGCCCCAGCTTTTACAGGCTCATTCCTCTTATGTGGTGGTCGATCCCAAAGGTGGTGTGCTGGGACAGGTCGGGGCTTTCCTGCAAAAACGCGGGTACAAAATCAAGGTATTCAACAGCATAGATTTTTCAAAATCCATGCACTATAACCCGCTGGCGTATATCCGCAATGAGGCCGATATTCTGAAATTCGTGGATGCCCTGATTTCCAACACCAAGGGCGAAGGCAAGGAAGGCGATCCATTCTGGACGAAATCGGAAACGCTTTTGTACTGCGCCCTGATTGCCTACATCATTTTCGAGGGGCCTGCCGAGGATCGGAACATGAATACCCTTGTGGATATGATTTCCGGCATGGAGGTCAAGGAGGATGACGAGGATTTTATGAACGCGGTGGACTATATGTTTGCCGGGCTCGAAAAGCGCAAGCCGGATTGCTTCGCGGTCAAACAGTATAAAAAGTACAAATTGGCCAGCGGCAAGACGGCAAAAAGCATTTTGATTTCCTGCGGTGCGCGACTGGCTCCCTTTGACATCCCGCAGCTTCGTGAGGTCATGGCCTATGACGAATTGGAGCTTGACCGCATCGGAGATCGGAAAACGGCGGTATTCTTCATTATTTCCGATACCACGCAGACCTACAACTTTTTAGTGGCACTTGCATTTTCGCAGATGTTCAACCTCCTGTGTGAACGGGCGGACAATGTTCACGGTGGCCGCCTGCCGCACCATGTACGGGTGCTGTGGGACGAGGCAGCCAACACGGGACAGGTGCCCCAGCTCGAAAAGCTGGTCGCGGTTATCCGCTCCCGCGAGGTGAGTCTTTGCCTGCTGTATCAGCAGTTGGCACAGTGCAAGGCCATTTACGATAAGCACGCCGAGACAATCCTCGGCAACATGGACAGCGTGGTGTTCCTTGGTGGCCGCGAAGCCAGCACCATCAAGGAAATATCCGAGAACTGGCTGGGAAAAGCCACAATCAGTATGCAGACCGACAGCCGCTCCCGTGGTCAGTCGGAAAGCTACAGTCAAAATACCCAGCGGCTGGGCCGGGAACTGATGACCCCAGCCGAACTTGCAACCATGCCGGGAGATAAATGTATTTTGCAGCTTCGGGGCCTGCCCCCGTTCTTCTCTCCCAAGTATGATCTGAAACGGCATCCGAACTACCGTTATACGGCGGAGGCCGATAAACAGAAAAACGCTTTTGACCTCGACAGGCTCATTAACCGCCGCAGGCGGCCCGGTCTGAACGAGGCGTGTACGATGTATGAGGTGACTGTGCCGGACGATGCACTCACGGAAGAGGACGAGGACATCCTCAACTATGATGACATCGACGATCCAGACGCCTTTGCATAAATGCTTCGAGACAAAGTGTCCCGAAGTTTGTAACCTGCCGCCTGCATGGGCGGCTTTTTTGTTACCGGGAAAATCCCGGAGAAATGGAGGCTTATATGGCATTTTTCTCATCTGCAATCGACACTTTACAGACCCTCGTTATTGCTCTCGGTGCTGGCCTTGGCGTGTGGGGCGTGGTTAATCTGCTGGAGGGCTACGGCTCGGATAACCCGGGCTCCAAGTCCCAGGGCATGAAGCAGCTCATGGCGGGCGGCGGCATCATCGTCATTGGCACCACACTGATCCCTCTGCTGTCTGGCCTGTTTTAGGTAGGCGCTTATGGATTTTCTCACCGACTGGCTCACAAACTGGCTCAAAGAGCTTCTGATTGGCGGGATCATGGGGAACCTCGAGGTCTTTTTGATACCGTCAATACCCAAGTCGGAGAGATTGCGGCACAGGTAGGGACTACCCCGGCGGCGTGGCACGCCGGGGTTTTCTCCCTGATCCGACAGCTTTCCGAAACGGTGATCCTGCCGATTGCCGGAATGGTGCTGACCTTTGTTGCCACTTATGAGCTCATACAGATGCTTTTGGAAAAGAACAATATGCACGAGGTTGACGTTGCGAACCTCTATAAATGGATGTTCAAAACAGCCTGTGCAATCCTGATCCTGTCAAACACATTCAATATCGTCATGGCCGTGTTCGATGTGTCACAGAGCGTCATCGCGCAGGCAGGCGGGCTCATTCAAGGCTCCACCGATGTTTCGGCGGATATGCTTGCTGAACTGGAAACCTCGCTGGAGACGATGGACTTAGGGCCGCTTTTGGGGCTGTGGCTGCAGTCTGCGCTCATTGGCTTCACAATGAAGGCGATGGGAATTATCATTTTCGTTTTGGTGTATGGCAGGATGCTGGAAATCTATCTGCTGACCAGTCTGGCCCCCATCCCCGTTGCTACGCTTTCCAACCGGGAGCTTGGCGGCACCGGGCAGAACTACATCAAGTCCCTGTTTGCCGTGGGCTTTCAAGGGCTGCTGATCCTTGTATGTGTTGCAATTTACGCAGTGCTCATTCAAGGCATCGCAACAGGCGGCGATCCCATTGGGGCGATTTGGGGAACTGTGGGCTACACGGTTCTGCTTTGCTTCATGCTCTTTAAGACCGGGAGCATTGCCCAGCGTATCTTTGGCGCTCATTAACAGGAGGTGGTGCTTATGCCGAGAAGATACGGGGCAGACGGAACGCGCTTATGGAATGGAAAAACGCCGGAGGAGTTTACTGAGGCAGACGCTTACCGCTTTATGGCGGAAACAGAGGCCGTCCTGCAAAGAAAAGAGTTGATGGACGACCCCGCCCAGCCTGCTCCGGCAAGCGGAAAGGAGGAATTTTATCTGAGTAAGAAAGACGATGTATTGCTGACCCCGGAGCAGATTGCTGCGGAGGAACGGCGCTGGCTGTTTGATGCTCCCATCGCGGAGCTTGCAGAAGTCAAGGGCGTTAGCATTGATGAGGCAGTAAAAATGCGGACAGATGCTGTCTTGCAGGAGGCGGTTGTTCCGATCACGGTATCTGTCCGCCCGATTGAGCCGCAGGGAAAACTGATCGGCTTCGCCAGCGTCAATTTTGGCGGTGTGGTCATCGACGATTTTAAGGTTGTGGACGGGAAAAACGGGATTTTCCTCGGCGCTCCCTCTAAACCCGATCTTGCCAGCCGGACGGGATACCGGGCTACGGTTCGGATTCCTGACCGCGCCACACAGGAACGGATCAATGCGGCTGGTGTGGAGGCGTATCATGCGGCGGTGGAACAGCTTGTTGCACGGGCCCAGGCGGTACGGCCTGCCCCGATCAAGGAGCAGATGGCCGAGGCCGCGAAACAAGCGGGAAAAGAAAACGCTGCCCGGCCTGCGCCTGCCAAGACAAAGGAGGCCCGTAATGACCGATAGCCGCACTTTGGGACAAAGTGTCCCGAAGGAGGGCTTGTTTCTCATGGATGGCATTGAGGGCCTGCGCTCCCTGCCGAAGCATAGCGTGGATATGCTGCTGACCGATCCGCCCTACGGCACAACCCGGAATTATTGGGATGTGCCCCTGCCGCTCCCGGAGCTGTGGGAGGCGGTGAAATGGGCGGTCAAGCCGAATGGCGCAGTGCTGTTTTTCGCACAGTGCCCCTTTGACAAGGTGCTGGGCGCATCCAACCTCGCCATGCTCCGCTATGAGTGGATTTGGTACAAAGAGCGCGGAACGGGCTTTCTCAATGCAAACCGGGCTCCACTGAAAAAGTCCGAGAATATCTTGGTGTTTTACCAGAAGTCCCCGGTCTACAATCCGCAGTTTACTTATGGCAAGCCTTATGCCCGCGTACATTCCCGAAGCGGTACAAGCTCCAACTATGGGAAATTTGAACGGCAGGGCTCAGAGTCCAACGATGGCCGCCGCTATCCCGGAAATGTGCTTTTTGTGCCTACGGTGTCCGGCGGCATCCATCCCACACAGAAGCCCGTGGAGCTTTGTGAGTATCTGATCCGCACCTATACCCGCCCCGGCGAATTGGTCGCGGACATTTGCGCGGGCTCCGGCACAACCGCGATTGCAGCTATCAACACAGAACGCCGCTTTGTATGCTTTGAAACGGCCCCGGCCTTTTATGTCGCAGCCAGTGAGCGTATTCGTGCGGCGCAGGCAGTAAAAAGCTCTGGCGAGAAAGGAGTGTAATTATCCAGCAGTATTCTATCATTTACGCCGATCCCCCTTGGCGCTACTCGGCTAAGAAAGTGCAGGGCGCGGCGGAAAATCATTATCCCACTATGAGCATTGAGGATTTATGTGCGTTGCCTGTGGCTGATCTTGCAGCCCCGGACAGCGCACTCTTTTTATGGGCTACTTTCCCGCAGCTCCCGGAGGCGCTCCGGCTGATCGAGGCTTGGGGCTTCACCTACAAAAGCGTTGCTTTCGTCTGGCTGAAAAAGAACAAGAAGGCGGATAGCTGGTTTTACGGCCTTGGCTTCTGGACAAGGGGCAATGCAGAAATCTGCCTGCTGGCAACCAAGGGACATCCAAAGCGGCAGGCTGCAACATTCATCAATTCATCATTTCCCCGATTGAAGCCCATAGCAAAAAGCCGGACGAGGCCCGCGCCAAAATCATTTCCCTGATGGGCGATCTGCCCCGCGTGGAGCTCTTTGCCAGGCAGACCCCGCCCGGCTGGGCTGTATGGGGAAATGAAGTAACACCAACCATCCCGGACTTTGAGACACATTGTCCCGAAGTACAGAAAGGAGTGTGATCTATGCCCTATGTAAACGTACCAAACGATTTATCCAAAATCAAAACAAAGATGGCTTTCAACCTCACCAAACGCCAGCTTGTCTGCTTCGGCAGCGCGGGCGCAGTGGGGATTCCGGCCTATCTGCTGACCCGTGGCACCCTCGGCAATACCGGGGCGATGTTTCTCATGCTGGGAATTATGCTCCCGGCGTTCCTGCTGGCCATGTATGAAAAGGACGGCTTACCCTTTGAAAAGGTGGTGCGGAATATCATCCGGGCCAAGTTTCAAAGGCCGGGGATCAGGGCCTACCGAATCGAAAACATTTATGCGCCCTTTGTCGGGCCGGGCGCTGGAAAGGAGGATGTGATTGAAAAACGCAAAGAAGAAAAACGGAGCCGCCGCCAAGGGTAAAGGCCGGGCGACCCTGTCTGCCCAACAGACAATCCCGTATCTGTCCATGCACCCGGACGGTGTGTGCAAGCTCCCGGGCGGGCTCTATACAAAAACCGTGGAATATGAGGACATCAATTACTCCGTGGCATCCACCGAGGATCAGACTGCCATATTCAGCGGATGGAGCTCATTCCTCAACTACTTTGACAGCTCGCTGCCGTTCCAGCTTTCCTTTATCAACCGCCGTTCCCATTCCCGCAGCCGCTATCAGGTCAATATCCCGAAAGCGGATGACAACTATAACAGCGTCCGGGACGAGTTTACCGGGATGCTGAAAAATCAGATTGCCAAAAGCAATAACGGCATTGAACGCTCAAAATACATCACCTTTGGCATACCCGCCGAGGGGATTGCGGAGGCACGGCCCCGTCTGGAGCGTGTGGAGGCTGATGTCATGGGAAACTTTAAGCGGCTGGGCGTTCCCTCGGAGCCTATGGACGGGCGGGCCCGCCTTGCGCTGCTTCATAGCCAGATGCATCCGGGGAGCCGCGAGGCGTTCCGCTTTTCGTGGAAAGACATCCCGCAGACCGGGCTCGGCACAAAAGACTTTATTGCCCCGGACAGTCTCGACTTCCGCCAGTCCCGCACATTCCGCATCGGCCAGTATTGGGGTGCGGTGTCCTATTTGCAGATTATGGCATCGGAGCTTTCGGATAAGTTGCTGGCGGAAATCTTGGAGCTGGATGCGGAAATGACCGTGACCATGCACATTCAGACCGTGGATCAGCTCAAGGCAATTAAGACCATCAAGGGGAAAATCTCGGACATCGGAAAAATGAAAGTGGAGGAACAGAGAAAGGCTGTGCGCTCCGGCTATGACCCGGATATTCTTCCCCCTGACCTGATCACATTCAGCAAGGACGCAGCGGAGCTTTTGGCTGATTTGCAATCCCGCAATGAGCGAATGTTTCTGCTGACCTTTACGGTGGTAAACCTTGCCCCTACTCGCCAGCGGCTGGAAAACGATGTGTTTACCGTGGGCGGCATCGCGCAGAAATACAACTGCGCTCTGCGCCGTCTGGACTGGCAACAGGAACAGGGCTTTGTTTCCTCGTTGGCCCTTGGTTACAACGAGGTAGAAATCCAGCGCGGTATGACCACCAGCTCCACAGCCATCTTTATTCCTTTTATGACAAGGGAGCTCCGCATGGCTGGGCAGGCCCTCTACTATGGCATGAACGCACTTTCTCACAATGTCATCATGGCTGACCGCAAAAAGCTGAAGTCGGCAAACGGGATGTATTTGGGTTCTACGGGCTCCGGCAAGAGCTTTGCTGCAAAGCGTGAGCTCTTGAATGTGTTTCTTACCATTCCGCAGGATCGCATTATCGTGGTTGACCCGATGGGCGAATATGCGCCGCTGGTGCGAAGGCTGGGCGGCCAGGTGATCGAGATTGCCCCGGACAGCCCGCACCACCTCAATCCGATGGATGTGGAGCTCAATATGGCTGCCGGAGAAAGCCCGCTTTCCATGAAGGCGGATTTTCTTTTGTCCCTGTGCGAGCTGGTGGTCGGCGGCAAGGAAGGCTTGCAGCCCATTGAAAAGACGGTCATTGACCGCTGTGTGCGTTTGGTGTACCGGGAACAGGCGCTCGGACTGGAAACTGCAAAAACACCGCTGTTGCAGGATTTGTACGAAGAGCTCTTACGCCAGCCGGAGCCCGAAGCCCGGCGCGTGGCAACTGCCTTAGAGCTTTATTGCACAGGCTCCCTCAATCTCTTTAACCATCCTACCAACGTCAAGACGGACAGCCGTGTGGTGTGCATCGTTCTGAAAAACATGGGCGAAAACCTTAGAAAGATTGCAATGCACATCACAAATGAGTTTGTTTCGCAGGCGGTGGATCAGAACTTCCACGAGGGTGCGGCGACTTGGTGCTACTTTGACGAGTTTCATATCCTGCTCCGCGATCCGCTGACAGCCAGCTACTTTGTGGCGGTCTGGAAAATGCTGCGTAAAAAAGGATGTGTGCCGTCTGCTTTGACGCAGAACGTCAAAGACCTTTTGGCAAGCCGGGAAATCGAGAACATTCTGGATAACACGGATTTTATGATCCTGCTTTCGCAGGCGCAGAGTGACCGTACCATTCTGGCAAAACAGCTCGGTATTTCCGAGCACCAGCTTTCCTATATCACACACAGCAATTCCGGCGAGGGGCTGTTGTTCTATGGAAATGTGACCATCCCGTTTGTGGATCGGTTCCCTCGCGGAGAAATCTATGACCTGCTGACTACCCGCCCGGAGGATATGAAGAATGAAACGAAAAACGAATAAGGCCAAGGAGGAGGCTTGGTCGCAGACCGCCCACGCCCCTGACGGGGAGCAGCCCGGGCCAGAGGCTTCTGACACTTCGGGACAAAGTGTCCCGAAGTCCAAGTTCCGCAAAAAGAGCCAGCAGGAACAGGCTGCGGCGGCAAAGCTCCACATGGAGTCCCAAGGCGAAAAACTGGAACAGGCCCGGGAGAAGCTGGCAAAGCAAAAGCCGCCGAAAAAGCCCGGCCCGGTAAAACGCATAGGCCGTGTTGCCAGCGGTTCCGTTCACAGCTTCGTGCATGGCAAGATTTTTGAAGTGGAACAGGAAAATGTCGGCACGGAAGGCGCACACCGTTCTGAGCTTGTGGGAGAAACCGCACTGCGGCATGGCTCCCGCTTTGTGCGCCGTAAAGTCCGGGAACATCCGGCAAAAGTGGTACGCAAGGCCGAGGCCCGCTATACCAAGTACACGGCGGACTACCATTTTCACACCGCCGCACAGGAGCACCCGGAGCTGACGAAAAATGCCCTTACCCGCTACTGGCAGAAGCAACGGCTCCGCAGGCAATACCGCAAGCAGGCAAAGGAGGCTGCAAAGCAGGGCGCGGCTGCGGCTGGGAAAACTGCCACAGCCACAGAACGCCTGACCGCCCGGGCAGTGGAATTTGTCAAAAGTCATCCCGCAGGTGCCGTGGTTGCGGTGCTCTGTGTGTTACTCCTGTTTGCTATGCAGTCCTGTTCCTCTACCATGCTTATGCTGGGGAACGCCGGGGCCGGTGCATTAGGGGCCAGCACCTATCCTTGCGAGGATCGGGATATGCTGGCCGCCGAAGCTGCCTACTGTGCGCTGGAAGATGATTTGCAGCATTATCTGGACACCTATGAAAGCACCCATGACTATGACGAATACCACTTCGATCTGGACGAAATCGAACATGATCCCTATGTGCTGCTTTCTCTTTTGTGTGCGCACCATGAGGGACAATCGGACAGTAGGCGAGGTACAGGGAACGCTGCAAATGCTCTTTGACCGCCAGTACATTTTGACCGAGGATGTGGTGGTGGAAACCCGGTATCGCACGGAAACCGACACATGGACGGACGAGGACGGCAACTCCCATACGGACACCTATCAGGTGCCTTACGACTATTACATCTGTACGGTCACGCTGGAGAACTTTGATTTATCCCATGTGCCCGTATATGTCATGAGCGAGGAGCAGCTTTCACGGTATGCCATCTATATGGCAACGCTGGGAAACCGCCCCGATCTGTTCCCAGATTCTCCCTATGTGAACAAGTACATTACCGGGAAACCCGGTGATTACGAAGTGCCCGGAGAATATCTGGACGATGAAACCTTTGCTGCAATGCTTGCCGAAGCGCAGAAATACATCGGCTATCCCTATGTGTGGGGAGGCAGTTCCCCTGCCACTTCCTTTGATTGCTCGGGGTACGTTTCGTGGGTTATCAATCACTCCGGCTGGAATGTGGGCAGGCTGGGAGCCAGGGGCTCTATAACATCTGTACGCCGACCAGTTCTCCCAAACCCGGTGATCTGGTGTTCTTCAAAGGCACCTATGACACGCCGGGCGTGAGCCATTGCGGGATTTATGTCGGTGATGGAAAAATGCTGCATTGCGGAGATCCCATCGGCTACGCAAATTTGAATACAAGCTACTGGCAATCTCATTTTTACGCCTACGGGCGTTTACCGTGACAGGAGGTTTTGAAATGGCAACTACCAAAAGCATGAAAATTCAGGCCGAGATTGATAAGGTCAAGGCCAAAATCAGTGAACAGCAGGCCCGGCTCAAGGAGCTGGAGCAGAAAAAGCTGGAGGCGGAAAACAGCGAGATCGTGGACATTGTGCGTGGTATGAGCATTTCCCTTACGGAGCTCCCGCTGCTGTTTGAAAAGCTGAAGGACGGAGGTACTTTGGGACAAAGTGTCCCGAAGTCCGAAGAAGAAAAGGAGGAAAACTGAATATGAAACACTTTCGTATGTTGGCGGCGGGGCTTTGCTCCGCCGTTCTTTTATGCGGCTTTGCAATCCCGGCCTATGCCTATTCGGACGGCGGGAATGAGGAACCGCCTGTTGTGGAAGAAACTCCGGCCCCGGAGCCAGCGCCTACCATTACCCCGGGCGAGGGCTTTTCGGAGGATGGAAACCTTGTGACCCGCGATCTGCTCTACGATGCCGCAACCAACAAACAGTTCATCACGGTGGAAACCAGCGGCGGCAACACCTTTTACATTGTCATTGACTATGACAAGCCTGTGGACGAGGACGGCGAACAGTATCACACCTACTTTTTGAACATGGTGGATGAAGCCGATCTGCTGGCGGCACTGGAGGCCGCTGGCGGAGAACTTCCGGCCTGCTCCTGCACAGAAAAATGTGCGCCCGGAGCCATCCATACGGATTGCGAGGTCTGCGCGGTCAACATGACCGAGTGTGCTGGCACAGCTCCCGAACCCGCTCCGGTGACGGAACCTGCGGAGGAGCCGGAACCCGAGCCCCAGCAGAAAAGTAATACCGGGACGCTTCTGCTGATTTTGGCAGTGGCTGTTCTGGGCGGCGGTGCAGGCTGGTACTTCAAAATCTACCGCCCGAAGCATGAAAAAGCTGCTGTACCCGAAGAGGATTACAGTGAGGAACTGGCTGATTATGACGATCCCGAGGACGATGGGCCGCCTTGGGACGAGGACGATACCGAAAGCGAGGATAATGAATGAGATTTACTAACAACCCCTATGAGGGATTTATGAAAGAAAAAAGCTACTTTAAGGGTGTGCCGCCCAGCCTGCCGCCGAAGGGCTCCCGTTGTGACGGCTGCCCTTACTGGCGCGGGATCGGCTGCGTGTTCTGCTACCGGGAGCAGCTCAAACCACCGGGCAACGGGAGGTGATGCTGTGGGCCGAGAACTGACCCGGACAGAAAAAGCGGCAATCCGCAGGCTGGTGTCAAAATGGTGTGCCAACTATGACCGGGACTGCGGCTGCCTGCCGCTGGATTGCGAGTGCTATATGTTTGGGAAATGCTGGACGGGGGCTTATTGCCGCTACTTCCGCGAGGCAGTTCTGCCCCTTGATCCGGCGCTGGAGGCTGCGTTGCTGACAGAGGGGCCAAGGCCGGATTTCAAGGCTTGCCCGGTATGTGGCAGAGCCGTGGCTCCTGATGGACGGCAAACCTATTGTTCGGCGGCCTGTGCAAAGGCGGCACACCGCAGACAGCAGCGGGAATATATGCGGAAAAAACGGGGCTGATGTGTTGACAATTAGGCCAGCCTAAACCCGCTTATGACAAGGCTTTTTAAGGCCCTTTTCTGCGGGAGGTGTATGTTTCTATGTCCGGCCCTGTTTCCGTGAGATGCTGTCAACATTTTAGCTGCCGGGGCTTTGGGACAATTTGTCCCAAAGTTCCGGCTTTTGTGGAAGGAGGTACTATGCCGAAATATTATCCGATCAATGAAGAAGCCGCAAAGCGGGCAAAAGATATGAACAGCTTTTCTGACTATCAGCCGGGCTCCGCTACGGCGGGCTACCGGGCAATGGTCGATGAAGCGTATGCAGCGGCGGAACGCCAGAAAGCCCGTGTCGATCCAATGTACCATGATAAGATTGACGCGCTGGTGGATCGCTATGCCCGGAAACTTGCGGAAAATCTGAATGAACGCAATGTGATTGATGCCCGGGTGCCCTCTATTCTGATCTCCGGGGGCGGCAATTTCCCTGTGACAAAAAAGCACAAGCAGAACGCCGCCCGGGATCGCAACTATGGAGAGTATGCGGAGATTTCAAAGCTGCTTGATAAAATCCGCTCTGTTGGTATGGGCGGGATCAGCGCAGACGATGATCTGGCCGTGGAAAAGCTGACAAAAAAGCTGGAGGGGCTGGAGTCCCTGCAGGCCACCATGAAGGCAGTCAATGCGTATTTTCGGAAACACAAAACGCTGGACGGCTGCCCGGAGCTTACGCCGGAGCAGGCCGAAAAGCTCAAAGCAGATATGGCGCAGTCATGGCACTTGGACAAAAGCAAGCCGTACCCCGCCTATCTGCTTTCCAACAACAACGCCAACATCCGCCGTGTGCGCCAGCGCATTGAGGAACTGAGCAGCCGCTCCGAGTTTGCTGGCTGGACATTCCCCGGAGGCGAGGCAAAAATCAACGAGGCTGAAAATCGTTTGCAGCTTATTTTTGAGGAAAAGCCCGATGCCAATCAGCGGCAGGAACTGAATAGCAACGGCTTTAAGTGGGCTCCCAGCCAAGGGGCATGGCAGCGGCAGCTTAACCAGAACGCCATCCGTGCTGCGGCCCGGATAGACTTTCTGCGGCCCGAGGACAGTACAAGCCCCTATCAGCTCCAGCCGTTTGTGAAAAGAGAAAACAAAGAAATGTCTCGATGATGGGAGGTGTACTATGGACAAAAATCAAGGCTACGCCATTTTGAAGGCGGTCATGCTGGAAAATGGACGAGGATTTGTATTGGGCGAACATCCCACCGCGCCATCCCGCTATGTCACATGGGCCTGCTATGATGACAAGGACGGCCAGCGGCAGTATGAATGGGGTCACTATGGAAATGACCGCACCGCGATGGAACAGGATTTCACAGACCGGGTGCAGGACTATCAGCGTATTTATAACGTCGGGATCAGGCAGACCGAGGCTCCCGGCCTTTACAAGTATTATTCGACCCAGCGGCCTGTGGACATCGGGACATTCCCGAAGCCGCCTTATAACAAGCCGGATGAAATCTTCAATTACGATCAGCGCATCCCGGTGGAAAATGGCTCGTTCTTGGCTTGGGGCTATCTTACCTATACCCGCCCGCTAACGGAAAAACAGGCATCCGACTATGAGCTGCGTCCTGCGCCTGATAATCCCGACAGGCCCCGTCCGATTGCCGAGCAGATGAAAAATGCGGCAAAGTTGGCGGAGGCAGATCGCGGCCCGGAGGCACTGGTTCCCCAGCGCAGGCAGCCTGACCGTGGCGATAGATAAGGAGGAGCGTGTATGGAAAAGAAACGTGAACAGGAATTGTCTGTACTGGAGGTGCTGCGCCTGCACCGTGAATTTCATTTGCCGCACCCTGTTCCGGCAGACGAACAGGAAAAGCCGCTGGATAAGGTAAAGGAGCCGCCCCGCGCCTGCCGCAGCCGGGAGCGTGAGGAGCGATGACAAAAAAGCGCCGCCGTCCGATCCATCTTCATGTGATGGTGTCGGAGGCGGAGCAGGCCCTGATTCAAGAACGTATGGCGGAGGCTGGCATCCGTAATATGGGAGCCTATATGCGGAAAATGGCCCTGAGTGGGTATGTGCTTCATGTTGACCTTTCGCCTGTTCGTGAGCTGGTTTCGCTCCAGCGGCGCTGCTCCAACAATCTGAACCAAGTGGCAATTCAGGCCAACACCTACGGCGCAATTTATCCCGAAGAACTCGCAGCCTTACAGCGGGACTATGCTGCTTTGTGGGGGCCGCTGTCTGATCTTTTGAAACAGCTCTCCGCGCTGGTAGAGCTCTGACCCGTCCGGGGAGTGGTTGATACCGCTCCCCGGCTTTTTCTACTTCGGGACAAAGTGTCCCAAAGTAAAAATACTGTTTGCCGGAAGGAGGAATTTTTACGGCGACCACCTACATCCGCCCTTATAAAACAGCGGCGGGAAAAAGTGCAATTCAAACGATGGAGGATCGTTTCACCTATGGCCTAAACCCGGAAAAGCTGGGAGCCGTATCTTCCTATCTCTGCGATCCGAACACGGCTCCCGCCGAGTTTCTTCTGGTAAAAAGTCAATACCTTGCAGAGACAGGCCGGGCCGTGTCTCGCGGGGCCCTGTTCTTTCAGATCCGGCAGGCGTTCCTGCCCGGGGAGGTTACGGCGGAAGAAGCAAACCGTATCGGCTATGAAACGGCGATGCGCTGGACAAAGGGAAAGTATCAGTTCTTCGTCTGTACGCATACCGACAAGGCCCATATCCACAATCACATTTATTTCAATGCGACGGCCTTTGACCGCTCCCGGAAATTTCATAATTTCATTGGTTCGTCCTTTGCCCTGCGGCGGCTCTCTGACCGCGTGTGCATCGAACATGAATTGTCTGTTATCCAAAATCCGTGCCAGCACAGCAAGGGTCGTTTTCTCCACTATGGACAGTGGATCGGAGAAAAGCCACCCTCTGCCAAGCAGCGGGTGCGGCTGGCTGTTCTCGCCGCTTTGGAGAAAAAGCCCACGGACTTTGCCGACTTTCTCCGTCTCATGGAGGAGTCCGGCTTTGCGGTGAAACATGGGCGGGGCGGTGTCATCTCATTCCTTGCACCCGGGCAGGAAAAACCGACCCGGCTCCGGGCTTCTACACTTGGAGTTGGATTTGACCCGGAGGACATCAAGGCGGTAATTGCCGGGGAACGTCCACTCCCCAAACTGCCCGAGGAGCCCACGGTTCCGCCACGGCGAGTTAATCTCATCATCGACATTCAAGAGCGTATGGCCCAAGGCAAGGGCCCGGCCTATGAACGATGGGCCAAGGTCTACAACCTAAAACAAATGGCCGCCGCGCTCCAGTATTTGCAGGAGCATCATCTGACAGACTATGCGGCACTGACGGCCAGCACCGAGGCTGCGGTGGATCACTTTCACAAGCTGTCTGACGAGCTCCGCACAACGGAGGAGGCTCTTTCCAAAACCTCGGAGCTGATGGCTGCCACGGTGGACTATGCCAAGACTCGCCCGGTGTTTGATGGATACAAAGCTGCGCGGTACAGCAAAAAGTATCTGGCCCAGCACGAAGCGGAGCTTGCCACTTACCGGACGGCAAAGGATACTATGAACACCATACTGAACGGCGCAAAACTCCCTAAGATTGAAGCACTAAAAAAATCCCGCCGTGAGCTGGCGGGACAAAAGAAAGCGCTTTATGCAGAATACCGGGAGGCCCAGCGGCAAATGCGGGAGGCCGTGGCAATAAAAGCGAACATTGATCATCTGCTCGGCATAACAGACGAGCGTGAAAATAAGGCCCAGGAACGATAGTGACGGGCCGCAGACTACGGTGCAGCGCACCGGGACTTTGGGACAATTTAGGGGTGCGGACAATTTTTGGACCTAATGTCGAAAGATGTTAGGAGGAAGAAATGAACAAGTATAGCACCGAAGAAAAACAACAGGCAATCGACTTGTATTTCAAAAATGGTTGCAATATGAAGAAAACTGTGAGAGAATTAGGTTATGGTAGCGCAACAGGGATTCTTCGCTGGCTTAGAGAAACAGTTCCGGATAAAGTAAGTAAACCAGTACAGAGAAAATGGAAAGTAGATTATCCAGAAGAAATAAAACAAGCAGCAGTCATAGATTTATGTGAAAGCAACAGTTCTACAGCTGATATAGCTGAAAAATATGGAATCAGTCGTGCTACATTATACGAGTGGAAAGTACAATACATTGGGAAAGGAAACTGTATCTTGAAGCATCAAAAACTGAATTCTAAAGAGTACTACATCAATGAAATAAATCGATTAAAAGAAGAAAAAAGATTGGTAGAGCAAGAGCTAAAAAAAACACAGGCGGAGCTTTATCGAGCACATCTGGAAAAGGATGTATATGAAAAAGCAGCTGAAATATTAAAAAAAGAAATGGGCGATAATCTAAAAGAGTTTTCCAATCAGGAAAAGGCCATGGTGATTATTGCTCTACGAGATAAATATCCGGTAAAACGTATACTGGAGGTATTTGACATGGCCAAAAGTAGCTATTGCTATCAGCAAAAACAGATAAAAAAGGAAAATAAAATCGCAAAAATAAAAGAGCGAATAAAAATCCTTTTTTTCGAAAACCACAAAAGATATGGATACCGCCGCATTCATTTGCTTTTAAAACGAGAAGGCATTATAATCTCTGAGAAAATCGTTCGGAGTATCATGAAAGAAGAAAACCTGATTGTTCGAATAATCCGTCAGAAAAAATATAGCTCTTATTTAGGAGAAATCTCACCGGCTGTGCCAAACGAAATACAAAGAGATTTTCATGCTGATAAACCAAACAAAAAATGGTTAACAGACATCACTGAGTTTAAAATTGGAGAAGGAAAAGTATATTTATCTCCAATCATAGATTGCTTCGATGGTATGCCTATAACGTGGACAGTTGGTACATCTCCTAATGCAGAACTAGTAAATACAATGCTAGACAATGCAATCGCATTGTTAAAAGGAAATGAGCATCCAATCGTTCATAGCGATAGAGGATGTCATTATCGTTGGCCAGGTTGGATTCAGCGAATGAATGAAGCTGGCCTGACAAGATCAATGTCCAAAAAGGGCTGTTCACCAGATAACTCGGCATGTGAAGGATTTTTTGGACGAATGAAAAATGAAATGTTTTATGGTGAAAAATGGGATAAAATTTCAGTAGAAGAATTTATCAGCATTATAAACCAATATATGCAATGGTATAGAGATAAAAGGATCAAACTGTCATTAGGGGGTTTGAGTCCGATGGAGTATAGACGCAGTCTTGGAATTGCTTAATTCAGGTCCAAGAAAGCGTCCGCACCCCCCTTTGCTTTTTCCCCTTTTCTTCCAAATATTCGATTTTCTTCCCATGATCCCAATTCAAAATACATCTTTTTTCCAAACTTAATTCTCCCTTCATTATAAGAGTGTCTGGCACTGCGTTCATCGCATTTCATATTTTCTGAGCACAGTTGGGTCACGCACTCAAAAGCTTCTAATTCTTATTCTCCGAGGTTCAAAAAAGATTCATCCCTCTGGTCCATTTTCTTTAATCTCGAATTTCTTTATCCCAATATTGACGAAATTCCTCCTCACGTTCCTTTGAATATCCTATATATATAATCTTTTTTCTATGATTTACAAAAAAATGTTCTCCTCTTGTTTTCACCTTCTTTTCTTTTTCTGTACACCCCTTTTTACAAATAAAAAAATTTCACATTCACTAGCCTGCCTTCCTTCTCTCACATCATTCAGTATTGTTCTTCTTTCAATAAACTCAATTTCCTCCCAACACATTTCTTTACAAATGTTAGGATAATATTCAAGTTGAATTCCTCTTTCATTTAAATAATAAACACCATTAGAAATCATATCATTATATATTTGTGTGTAAACAATATATTCCCAAAAACTCATAAATGGCAACAAAACTATAAATTGAATTCCTGTACTGAACATTGCATTTTGAAATGGCATATGTTTGTTTATTATTGCATCAAGAAGCAACACAATCAATATTATAATCGGAATCCCTATTTCAATGACAATTCCTCCCCAAAATGATAATACAACGAAAAATCTTGACCGTTTTCTCTTTTCATCCAAACATTCTATTTTTTTCTTTTTATCCCAATTCCAAATACATCTTTTTTTCATACCTCTCCTTTCACGCCATTCAGACAGGAGTAATCTCCTGCCTGAACATTAGATTCTAATTCAATTTATGCCATACATACTCTCTGAAACTTCTTATTCCGGGATACTGACTTTTTTATCTTGCTAGTAACCTTCTTTCTTCCTGATACTACTGTCACATTCTTAACAGATGACGTTGAGGTGGTTCTAATTTTAGGTTTTATTGGATTTACATTTTTGGAAGTTGTAGTTGATGACTTAGAACTTACTGCCGCAGAAAGTCCTACCGCCGCAAGCTCTGCTGTCTGACCAACAGTATAACCAACTCCCGCATTTCCAATTATCTGCGCTGCGGTTGTTTCCAAAGCAACTCTTTCTCCAGTCCAATTATTAGCAGTAAAACCTGAAACATATGTAGCTCCTGCTTCAAATACTCCACAAATAAAACGAGTCACAATATCTCCCTCTGTATTAATTGCTGTATTCACTCCATTAATTACCGCAGCTGCCTTTAAAAAAATTCCCTCCCAGCGGCGCTAACGCTCCTGAAACTGCACCTACCAGGCATGACTTTGCCAGTTCAACACCATCAATTTCACCTCCACTCGAAAGTACATAAGAAAATCCGCTGACTACTGCTCCAACAACAGCGCCGACAATACATGGAATTGGAAACTCTCCTGCATAGTCTTCTCTTGCTACTGGATTATTATCGCAGTATGCGTACAGATTTTTACTTCCTAATTCCTGTGGCTTCGCAAAGATCACATCCGTGTCATCCGCATTCACAAACCTTCCAACTTCCGGATCATAATAGCGGCTTCCCAGACAATACAGTCCTGTCTCTGGATCGTAGACATATTTTCGGTAGCGGAACGGGTTCAGCGTTGCAAGGGACACGCCACTTGTATCCTGTGTGGACGTTACCTTACCCCAGCTGTTGTACTGGTATCTTACCACTACCTGATTGCTGCTGTCAACTAGTCCCACAACATCTCCAAGACCATTATACAGATAGAAATAGTCTGTCTTTCCATTGAATCGAAGCATGAATGGCTTGCCTTCGGCATCGTACACAAACTGTACCGTAGTCTTAGTAGTACCTGTGCTTCCGGCTGTGGTTCTCACCAGACCGCTCAGTATACTTCCATTGTAATAATACTTTGTTTCTGTATTACCGCTTATCTTTTTGACGCGCTTTCCATCACTGTCGTAGGCAAAGTCTACAGTTCCCCATGACAGACTTACCTTCTTTAATCGGCGGCCTTCTCCCCAGGTTAACGGAACGCCTCTTAACAGAGTCGGATTGCCACCTGCATCATATGTATAGCGATAGCCATTCCAAGATAAAATCTGATCCTTCCATCCATCACTTCGATAGGTGAATGTCTCATTCTTCTTTATGGTCTGCAGGGTTCCTTCCGTATAGTCATATGTCTTTCTCGAAGTCATATTTCCGCCTGCATCGTAGGTATAAAGCACTGTTGTTCCAAGTACACCATTGTTTTCACGAATCAGCTGATTGAGTTCATCATACTGATATGTGATGACCTTCGTACCTGATGTAATCTTTGTGATGTTTCCCACATTGTCATACTCATAGCTCCAGCTCTCGGTTCCATTTGACATCGCAGAAAGAAGACTGTCCGTATCGGTCAGATGACGAAGGGTTCCATAAGTAAAGTGGTTTTCTCGTGTCTGTCCACCCGGAAGTGCAACGGTTTCCTTTGTGCAGCGTCCCATTGCATCATAAGCCAAACTTTGTCTCTGTGTTCCATCGACAGTAAGTCCATAAGATAATCCCGGTCGCTGTGTCTTTGATGCATCACCATACACCAGTCCGGTCTTTGTCTTTGATCCCTCCAGACTCTGCACCAGTCGATTTACGCGATTATAATTGTCATAACCAATCTCAAGTGACTGCACTGTATGAGTGTTTGCCACGGTCGGCTCACCTGCTGCCCCGGTATTTTTTCCAGCGTCGCACTCTGTACAAGTCTTCCGGTCATGTCATACTGATCTTTGTCAATTCGTCCATTTACCAGATCAATTTCTTTTTCCAGTGTGCCGTAGTCATCATACTCATAACGCACGGCATCTGTACTTTCTCCATTCCATCGTCTGGCTCGGATGCGCTCCTCTTTGTCATACAGAATTTCCTGTGTATCGCCATTTCCATAGGCAACTGTTATGAGTGGACCATTGTTTGGTGCATAGAGGTAACTTTCAAGAGTCTTGTCACCCGCCTTTACCATTGTCTAATTTCCGAAACCATCATAATCAAATGCATAAGTGGTTCCACCATGCTTGATACTCTTAATTCGGTCTCCCTCATCATATGTATAGGAAACATCCCTTGTCTGCCCGGATGCAGTTGCACTTACGCCTGTTAAGCGATCTGTTGATGCCTCGTAATGATACTGTGTACTATGATTGTTGGAATCGGTCATCTTTGTCAGAAGACGGTTATCACTGTCATATGCATAGGAAACGCGTTTCTGTCTGGCATCCATTACACTCGCTACATTTCTAAAATCACTTGTATAGCCCATGTAGGAATAAATTCATTTTTCTACCTTCTCCAGTACAAATACCTTGTTGTCCTGAATCTCTGAAAACGCCACACTTGATGTAGTTCCGGTTCCAATAATGGCTACCAGATTTGCATAATCTCCAAGCTTGACATCAAACTGATAACCCAACTTGTTCTCGATGACATAGCCTGTTCGAAGTTTCTTAAAGCAGAATTTCTGGCTGTCTGCGTCACTCTTTTCCTGTAAAGTCGGACGATCGTAGCCATCTGCTCCCTTACTGCAGATATCCACATACAGGGATGGTCTAAAAACAGTCCTTATATAGTACCAGTCTGTGCCGTTTTCCGACTGTGCCTTTGTCAGAAGGAATTCCTCAGCCGGCCAGAAGGAGCTATAGGTCTGTTGTAAACCATCTCCAATTCTCATGGAACCACCTGCTGCCCGCACATACTGACCAGAATGACGAGCACGAATACGACAAAGCATACCATCTGTCGGTTTTGCACTGACAGCACCCTCGTCAGCCGGTTCAAAATACCAGATACTTCTCGGCCCACTGTCCGATCCTGCAGTTCCAAGCTCGATATTGGCACGAATTGCAAATACGTCGTTTGGTGCACTTCCTGCCGATACCATTACACACTTTTCGTCATTGCTGCACTTTGCAAGCAGCTGATAGCCGCCTCCTGATACCGGCTTTAACTTAAACTTCTGTGCATCATGGCCGTGATCCAGATACAGCTGAATGTTAGTTCCGTCTGCACTCCATCCATTCAAAACATCCAACAATTTCGACTTCGTTTCTGACTGGGATACAAACTTGACATATCCCTCTCCGGCATCCTCCACCTTCCACTTCTGATCATCTGATCCGTTGAAGGTATACTGCTGGATATTGGAATAGGTCTTATCCCCCCTCCTGAGTGTCGATATATTTTCCGGAACGCTGCTGGCG
>ENA-OQDM01000428-OQDM01000428.1-human-gut-metagenome-genome-assembly--contig:-NODE-428-length-25195-cov-1.845101_pt1 | contig 25195 bp, 27 predicted proteins | sample MGYA00242772_ERZ504605 | MGnify/ENA primary metagenome ERZ504605 (study PRJEB26092, sample SAMD00036348) | human gut metagenome | host: Homo sapiens | study: EMG produced TPA metagenomics assembly of... | reverse complement strand
TACATTTCTTCGTACTGTTTGCAGAATGACTCCGGAGAAATCTGCTGTCCATGGCACGATCAACCATCTTGTTCCACTCGCGTTTATTATCGTAATATACACGTTCTGCATTGCGGACTGTTGCAAGCATTTCATGTGCATTGTAATTCGTAAAGCTGAATCCGGTACCTGTTCCTTCAAATTCATTGTACGGCTGCACTGTATCCTTCAGGCCGCCTGTCTCACGCACGATCGGAAGTGTTCCATAACGGAGACTCATCAGCTGGCTGAGCCCGCATGGTTCAAACAGAGACGGCATCAGGAATGCATCCGATGCTGCGTAGATTCTGTGTGAAAGCGGCTCATCATAATAAATCTGTGCCGATACTTTTCCATGATATTTCCAGTCAAAATGACGGAACATATTCTCATAGCGCTCTTCTCCTGTTCCAAGCACTACGATCTGTACAGCGTCCTGACAGAGTTCATCCATTACGTATGCGATCAGGTCAAAGCCTTTCTGATCTGTCAGACGGGAAACGATTCCGATCAGCATCGCATTCGGGTCTTCATTCAGTCCAAGATCTTTCTGAAGCTGGATCTTATTCTTAACTTTTTCCTTACGGAAAGTCTTTGCATTGTAGTTTCTGGTAATACATTTATCTGTTTCAGGATTGAATACATCATAATCAATTCCATTGACAATACCTCGAAGATCATGTGCTCTGGCACAGAGAAGACCATCCAGACGTTCTCCATAGAACGGAGTTTTGATTTCTTCCGCATAAGTATTACTTACCGTAGTTACTGCATCAGCAAAAACAATTCCACCTTTCAGGAAGTTTGCATCTTTGTATGCTTCCAGTTTATCCGGTGCAAAATAATAATCAGAAAGTCCTGTGATTCCCTGAACAGTCTTTACATCCCATACTCCCTGGAATTTCAGATTGTGAATTGTCATAACTGTCTTGATTCCCCAGAAAAATTCATTCTGCTGGAAGGAATCATGCAGATATACCGGAACAAGACCTGTCTGCCAGTCGTGACAGTGGATCACATCCGGGCGGAAACCGATAACCGGAAGGACAGACAATACAGCCTTTGAGAAGAATGCAAATTTTTCAAGATCCCATGGGGCACTGTCATATGGCTTCGGTCCACTGAAATAATATTCATTATCGATAAAATAAAACTGGATTCCTCGTATTCCATATGCATAATGCCAACATAGCAGTTTTTGTATCCCAGATCCATATAAAAATGAGTAATGTATTCCATTTTATCTTTCCATTCCTGTTTCATACAGGCATATTTCGGCAAGATAACACGGACATCAAAATAGCGCTTATCAAAACATTTCGGAAGTGCACCAGCTACATCGGCAAGTCCTCCTGTTTTAATAAATGGTACCGCTTCTGATGTTGCAAATAAAATTCTTTTCATCTGTAAATACCCCTCCTTGTATCTCGATGCCAGATTATTGTTATTTCGAACATCCGCTCGCTATTTTCTGACATTTCTGTCTGTGACAGACCTTTTGTTTATTATACTCCAAAACCACCTTGTTGAAAAGAGTGATTTTTGTATTCAAGGCGAATTTTATCTGCAATAAGTGCAATAAATTCTGAGTTGGTCGGTTTGCCTTTTCCTGTGCTGACCGTGTACCCAAACAGTGCATCGATCGTATCCATCTTGCCTCTGCTCCATGCAACTTCGATCGCATGACGGATAGCCCTCTCCACCCGGCTCGGAGTAGTCTGATGTTTTTTTGCAATTGTCGGATAAAGTACTTTTGTGATCGAATTCAACATTTCCATATCGTTAACAGACAGAATGATCGCATCTCTCAGATACTGATAGCCTTTTATGTGTGCTGGAACACCAATTTCATGTATAATATTCGTCACATCTGTTTCCAGATTCCGTTTTCCGTAAGGCGCCGGTTCCTCTCTCACCGCCTGTCGCACCGGTTCTCTCATTTTTCGTTCATTTCCCCTGCGTATATGTTTTATACGACTTAAGAGCACCTGTTTGTCAAAAGGTTTCAGCATATAATAATATGCGCCAAGATTGAACGCATCTTCTGTGATTCTTTCCTGTCCCACCGCCGATACTACAATAAAAGCCGGCTGTTTCTTTACTGAACTGTCATGACTGCAGTGTTCCATAACGGTAAGTCCATCCATCTTCGGCATAATGATATCCAATACAACAACATCCGGTTCTTTTTCTCTGATGATGCTGCAGATTTCTTCTCCATTGTGTGCTTTTCCGACCAAAGTCAGGTCTTTATCTTCTTCGATCATCTGACCGAGTATGTCAGCCATTCTAACGTTATCATCTGCAATCGCCACATTTAATTTTTCCATGAGGCCTTTCCCTCCTAACCAACAAAAATCTTCTTCCTTACAACAAGGACATTATAGTGGAAAGGCCTTCGCGAAATCAAGCCGAAACTGGCTGAAATACGGCATTTTCGTTCGGCCTGAATCGACTTTTTCAGATATTTTCCAGCATGTTTTCTGCAAAAATACCATATCCTCCTGTAGAATCCTGTATAAAAACATGCGTGACAGCTCCCACGAATTTTCCATTCTGAATCACCGGGCTTCCACTCATTCCCTGTACAATTCCTCCTGTCAGTTCCAGAAGTTCGGGATCTGTCACCTGAATTACAAAACTTTTATTTGTATCTTCATGATTCATGTCAATTCTTGTTATCTCAGCATCGAATTCACGTACCGTTCCATCCACACAGCACAATATGGATGCCGGCCCGATTTCCAGTTCCTGTTTGTATGCAACTTCCATCTTTCGCAATCCAAGCTCCTCCGGCAGTTCTGATAATCTTCCATAAATTCCCTGTTCACAGTTTTTTTCTATACTTCCGATGATTTTTTCCGCCTCATAATGAATCAGACCGGAAAGTTCACCCGGACTTCCGCTGCTTCCTTTCTGGATCCCAACGATCTGTGCCTGATACAGGTCACCATCATCAATATGAAGAAGCTCTCCGGTATCTACATCGCTGATTCCATGACCAAGTGCTCCGTAATTTCCATTCTGATCAACAAATGTGAGTGTCCCGATTCCCTGTGTATTATCTCTCACCCATATCCCCAGCTTATACTCGCCCTTGATATCTTTTACCGGACTCAGCGACAAAGGAATCTTTTTTCCTTTTCTTATTACCTGCAACTCCACAGTATCCTGTTTCAGCTTTTCGAGATCTTCTACAAGATCTTTTTTAGTTTCAATAATTTCATCATTAAATGCAACGATATAATCTCCCGGCTCTATAATTTTTTCTGCCGGTTCCTCCGCACGGCCTTCTTCAGAAATAATCTCACCGGTATCAATTACCAGTACTCCGTCGGTTTCCATATAGATTCCGACAGTGCTTCCACTGACAAGCACTGTCGTACTGTCTGTGGGGATTACTTTGACATCTTTAAACGGTATCACTCCCAAAATTCTGCTGGATAACAGATAACTTCCATCTCCGGAAACCGTAATTGCATCATCAAAAGAAAGCAGCGGATAATCCAGTACATTCTTCACCTGCTGTTCCTGACTTTCTGTCACATAAAGCTCATCAGGAATCTTCCTGTCAAGATATCGATATCCCAGCCATATCACCGTTAGCAGATCCAGGCATATGATCCACCAGAGAAGATGTCTGTATTTTGTTCTTCTGTCCATTCTGCCACATCCTTTCTTTTGTAAAACCAAACTCTCTTCCACCAGCATTTTTACAGAAAAAAAAGAGAAGCGATCCTGTTGGATCATCCTCTCTTATTATGCTGTGAATACAGCTATTTCAGTCTTGTATTTTTATGAACCCGTGCCAATTCTTTCATTTCTTTTGCGTTTTCAAAAACTGCCTGTGTAAGTTCAGCTCCACCCAGAAGTCTGGCAAGTTCTCTCACAGAATCATCTCCTTCCAGCGGATGAATCTCCGTGATCGTTTCTGTACCCTTCTGATGTTTTTCGATTTCAAAATGTGTATCTGCCATTGCAGCAATCTGCGGAAGATGCGTAATACACAATACCTGGTGACATTTTCCGATAACTGCCATTTTTTCGGATACTTTCTGCGCTGTCCTGCCACTGATACCTGTGTCGATCTCATCAAAGATCAATGTCTCTATCTGATCTCTGTCTGCAAGAATTGCTTTTATTGCAAGCATGATCCTGGAAAGTTCACCGCCAGATACAATCCTGCCTAATGGTTTTACGCTCTCACCCGGATTGGTAGAAATTTCATATTCTATATCATCAAACCCATTATCTGTATATTCTTTTTTTCGTTGAAAATCAATATGAAACTGTACGTCCAGAAAATTCAGATCTTTCAATCCCTCAATAATCTTATCCGTAAGCATCTGGCTGTATTTTTTCCGGATAACAGAAAGTTTATCCGAAACAATTTCAAGCTGTGCTCTGCTTTTTTCTACTTCAGCTTTTGCTCTCCGGAAATTCTCCTCATATCTGTCAAGATCTTCCAGTTTTTGTTTCTGGTTGCCGCAGTATGTGTGGATTGCCTCGATTGACTGTCCATACTTTGCTTTGAGATTGTTGATCAGATCCAATCTTCTTTCTGTTTCATAAAATGTTTCTCCGTCAAAGTTCAGTTCATCCACATAAGAGGAAAGCTCTCTGTTGAAATCATTCAAAAGCCCATCGATTTCCTGAAGTGCTGATGACATGGATTCCAGCTGGCTGTCATACTCCGTGACACGCATCAGCTCTTTCACTGCATTTCCAACCGCTTCTCCGGCTCCCTGCACGGAATCATTTCCTGTCAGATCCCGCACCTCCTGCAGAGTCTCAAGAATCTTCTTCCCGTTATCCAGCTTACGGTACAGCTTTTCCAGTTCTTCATCCTCTCCCGGATTCAAATTCGCGCTTTCAATTTCTTTAATCTCAAATTCCAGGAAAGCACGCTCTCTGTTTCTCTGTTCTTCATCCATATCAAGAGACTTTAATTTTTTTAGGCTGTCACGATATGTACGATATGCACGATTCACTTTTTCTTTGACCGGATAGATTTCATCTTTACCATATGCATCCAGAATCTCCAGCTGTTTATCCTGATAAAGCAGAGACTGGTGCTCATGCTGCCCGTGTATATCCAAAAGGCAGGAAGCTACTGCTTTCATCTGTCCAACCGTGCAGGTCTCCCCCATTAATCTTGTTGATACTCCTGCCATCCAGAATTTTACGTGTCAGCAATACCTGTCCTTCTTCCAGCTCAATCCCCAGTTTGCCCAGCGCTTCTTCAGCTCTTGGATTTTCTACCTGAAACAACAGCTCCACCAGTGCATATGACGCACCTTCGCGGATCATATCCTTTGCAATTCTGCTGCCCAGGATCAGCTGCATGGAACCCAGCAGAATCGATTTACCTGCTCCTGTCTCACCAGTCAGAATATTCAGTCCCGGCCCAAATTCTACTTCAATATCTTCAATAAGTGCCAGATTCTTCACATGAAGATGAACTAACATAATTTCAGAATTCCTTTCAGCTTCTCAGCAACAATTTCTGCCTGCTCTGCATCACGTGCCACACACATGACTGTATCATCTCCGGCAATACTTCCAAGAATCTCCTTCCATTTCAGGGCATCCAACGCAGCCGCCACCCCCATGGCCATTCCCGGCACAGTGCGGATCACAAGCATATTCTGACCTACATCAAGTGATGTCAGTGTATCCTGGAGAATCCTTGTGTATTTGTCTCCCAGTTCCGCAGACGGTTCTGTAAGAATCGCGTAACGGGATTTTCCATCTTTTCCTGCAACTTTCATAAGCTTCAGTGCCCGGATATCTCTGGAGACTGTAGCCTGTGTTACTTTAAATCCTGCCTCATTCAGTCTGGCAGCAAGTTCCTCCTGTGTATCAATATCATATTCCTGGATCAGTTCTATGATCTTTTCATGTCTTGCACTTTTCACTGCATTACCTCCATCACATTGTCACTGTTATTCCATCTTCTGCCGTAATACCTCTACAAAGCTTAAATGATTTAATTTCAGGATTTTCACACTGGCTGAAGCTTTTTGAATCACGATCCTGTCTCCCGTCACGATCGGAATTTCTGTATCTCCGTCAAAAGAAGCAAGCCCCTGTTCCTGAACCTGCCTGCGGCCTTCTCCCAGCTCTACTGTAATAACATCTTCCTCCGGAAAAATAATACTGCGGGTATTCAATGTATGCGGAGCGATCGGTGTCATCAGCGTCATCGCCGCATTTGGAGATACAATAGGTCCTCCACATGAAAGGCTGTAACCGGTAGAACCTGTCGGTGTGGCAATAATAATTCCATCTGCATTATACGAATTAAGATAGACATCATTCACATAATTTTTAAATCTTACAACTCGAAGGGGGCCCTCTCTGCCTATTACAATATCATTCAGTGCAATGTCCTGCCCAATGATCTTATCACCATGCCAGACTGTTCCTGTAAGCATCATTCTTTCTTCGATCTCATAGTCATCTGCGATCAGTTTATCCAGTGCAGCATGTATCGACTGTCTGTCTACTTCAGCCAGAAACCCCAGCGTCCCAAGATTGATTCCCAGCATTGGAATTTTTCTGTAAACAACATCTCTGGCAGCCTGAAGAAGTGTACCATCACCGCCCAGAACCAGAATACACTGTGTTCCCTCTGGAATCAGTTCCGGATTTGTATAATGGTATGCCCCTTCCAACTTACGTTCCGCCTGCTGAACCTGACATTTCTTTCCATTTTTTTTCAGATAAGAAACAATTTCATTTGTGATCTGAAAATCTTTATCTTTATCATTGTTTGTGATGATATAAAACTTATCCATCTCCCCTAGACCTTCCTTAATCCAGTTGACTGTGTGCCTCCTGCACTACAGCCTCAGGTGTTACTTCAAGAGAGGACTGGATCACTTCCCCTTCCGGTCTCTTTTTCAAATGAAGCAAGTATTCAATATTTCCCTCTGGTCCCTTGATCGGTGAAAAAGAAAGATGGCACGGCTCCATTGCAATTGTAGACGCATAAGCGATCACTTTTTCAATGACTTCCAGGTGCACTGCCGGATCACGTACAACGCCTTTTTTCCCAACTTTTTCTCTTCCGGCTTCAAACTGCGGTTTGATCAGACAGACGATCTCTCCATCATCTGTAAGGAGGTTTCTCACTGGAAGAAGCACTTTTGTCAGAGAAATGAAAGAAACATCTATCGATGAAAACTGTGCTGGCTCCTGCAGATCTTCCGGAAGTACATAACGGATATTCGTTTTTTCCATACATACCACTCTCGGATCATTACGAAGTTTCCAGTCAAGCTGTCCATATCCGACATCGATTGAATAGACCTTCACTGCACCATTCTGGAGCATACAGTCTGTAAATCCGCCAGTGGATGCACCAACATCCATACATACCTTTCCATCCAGAGAAACGCCAAAATTATTCATGGCTTTTTCCAGTTTCAGTCCTCCACGGCTTACATATGGAAGTGTATTTCCGCGTACTTCAATCTTCACCGTCTCCTTGAACATTGTTCCCGCTTTATCTTCTTTCTGTCCGTCCACATAAACATCTCCGGACATAATATATGCTTTTGCTTTCTCTCTGGAAGGTGCAAGTGCACGCTCTACCATCAAAAGATCCAGTCTTTTCTTCATTCCTGCTCCTCATATTCCTCAATCGCATCAAGAATATCCGGTGCTGAAAGCCCGATTTTGGCTCTCAGACTGGCAATTTCTCCATGCTCTACAAAACGATTCCAGATAGCGATCGGAAGTACTCTTACTTCCGGATGACATGCTTCCATATAGCTGCCACATGCTCACCAAATCCACCGTTTCTGACATTTTCTTCTACTGTTACAAATAATTTATGATCTTTTGCAAGCTCATCAAGAAGCTCTGTATCCAGTGGCTTCACAAATCTTACATTTACAAATGTTGGATTTTCACCTTTGTTCTTCAGTTCTTTGCAGACCTGTTCACAGACCTCCGTCATGCTTCCAACAGACAGAAGTGCTGTTTTCTCTCCACGGTAAAGAACTTCACTTTTTCCAAAACGTATCGGGCTGTCAAATTCCTCTAGTCCCTGATATGCAGTGCCTTTGGGATAACGGATTGCACATGGTCCTGCCGCATGAACTGCAAATTCCAGCATTTTTTCAAGTTCTCTTCCATTTTTTGGTGCCATGACCGTCATATTGGGCATCATTGTCAGATAAGACAAGTCAAAATTTCCCTGATGTGTCTCTCCATCTGCTCCTACAAGACCTGCCCTGTCAATCGCAAAGATCACGTGCAGCTTCTGCATGCAGACATCATGAAGCATCTGGTCTACTGCCCTCTGTAAGAAAGAAGAATAAATCGCTACGACTGGTATCACGCCACCCAGGGCAAGGCCGGCTGCAAAACTGACTGCATGCTCTTCGGCAATTCCAACGTCAAATAATCTGTCCGAAAAAACTTTTTCAAAAGCCTTCAGTCCGGTTCCCTCCTTCATTGCCGCTGTAATGCCGACAAGCTTCGGATTTTCTTTTCCCAGTTTCACCATAGCCTGTGAAAATACATCTGTATACGTCGGTCCTTTCTTCACAGAAAGCTGTCTGCCAGTTTTTATGTCAAACGGGCCAGTTCCATGGAACTGATCCGGATGCAGACTTGCCGGTTCATATCCTCTGCCTTTGTGCGTCAGGACATGAACGATCACTGGTCCTTCCACACGTTTTGCTTCGTTAAAAAGTTTCATCATCTGCCGCATATTGTGTCCGTCAACCGGTCCAAGATACGTCAGTCCCATATTTTCAAAAAGCATTCCCGGTATGATCAGCTGTTTGATACTGCTCTTGGTCCTGCGCATGGTATCTACAACCGCAGTACCTACCTTCGGTACCTTCTTAAGCGTCTTAGTCACATTCAGTTTCATTCCCGTGTAAGCTTCCGCTGTACGCAATGCACTGAGATAAGAAGACATTCCACCAACATTTTTGGAAATAGACATATTATTATCATTGAGTACAATAATAAAATTGGTTTTCAATTCTGCTGCATTATTCAATGCTTCATATGCCATGCCACCTGTCAGTGCACCATCTCCGATCACTGATACGACACGATAATTCTGTCCAAGCAGATCTCTGGCTCTTACATAGCCCAGCCCCGCTGAGATTGAATTAGAACTGTGGCCTGCATCAAATGTATCACAGTCACTTTCACAGCGTTTCGGAAATCCACTCATTCCGCCTTCTTTTCGAAGATTTTTGAATTCTTCTTTTCTTCCTGTCAGAATCTTATGGGTATATGCCTGATGTCCCACATCCCATACGATCTTATCCTGTGGAAGATCCAGCACATTATGCAAAGCCAGTGTCAGTTCCACTACCCCAAGATTCGATGCCAAATGGCCTCCTGTCTGGCTGACTGACTCAATCAGGAACTGTCTGATCTCATCTGCAAGCTGTGGAAAATCTGCCAACGCTATCTTGTGTATATCATTAGGCTTATTGATCTTTTCCAACATCCTTCGTATCCCTCTTTCATTTCCTGCGGGTTGCCATTTCCATGACCAGCTCCGTCAGGAACTCATTTTTATTATACAGTCTGTCCAGAACTGCCAGAGCTTTTTCAGAAAGTTCTCTGACCTGCTCAGATGCTTTCTGTACCCCAAAAAGAGTCACATAAGTAACTTTGTTGTTTTTTTTCATCACTGTGTACCGGCTTTCCCAGTTCCTGACTGGTACTTGTCACATCCAGAATATCATCCTGTATCTGGAATGCCAGACCAATATCCGATGCAGCCTGTTCGATCATGGAGGTCTGTTCCTCGTCCGCTCCTGCCAGAACAGCTCCTGCCATCATGGACGCTTCGATCAGTGCAGAAGTTTTGTGTTCATAAATGTAATCGAGAAGGTCCTTCTCCAATGGTTTGCCATCATTTTCCACATCAACACTCTGACCGCCCAGCATACCGTAAATACCTGTTTTTTCTGCCATGATCCGCACAGCCCGGATCACCCTGTCTTTGTCATCTGTCAGTTCAAATGCACGAAACATGGTCTCATAAGCATAATTCAAAAGTGTCACACCGCTTAATACGCCCATTGCCTCACCATACACTTTGTGCGTAGTCAGACGACCACGGCGATAATCATCATTATCAATTGCCGGCAGATCATCATGTATCAGAGAATGTGTATGAATCATTTCGATTCCCGCCATAAACGGTTCAGCAAGTTTCTCATCCCCTCCAAATAATCGAAGAGTCTCCAGAAGAAGGATCGGCCTCAGTCTCTTGCCGCCGGCACACATGCTGTAGTTCATCGCTTGTGCCATCGTTTTGGAAAATCCACGTTCTTCCGGAAGCCATCTGCGGATCACTTCTTCTGCATAATCTGTTCTCTGCTGTAATTCTTCTTTAAAATTCACGTAATGTCCCATCCTCATCCATCTGAAGCATCTTCTTTTCTACAGTATCCAGTCTGTCACTGCAGTATTTCAGAAGCTCCATACCTTTTTTGTATAAACGAAAAGAATCCTCCAGCGATGTGTCACCACTCTCCAGCTTTTCAGCAATGGTGTCCAGTTCCTGAAAGACTTCTTCTATTTCTCTGTTCTGTGTATCTATTTTCTGAATCTGTTCTGTCATTTATTCCAGTCTTCCTTCCTGCTGCTTCGCACTTCTGCCTCGATCACACCATCTGTCACAGAAATCTCCAACAGATCTCCGGAATGTACCTGTTTTGTGGATATAATTCCATTTCCCTCTCTGTCCGAAACAAAAGAATATCCCTGATTTAATTTATACAAAGGAGACAGTCCTCTGTATCGTTCCAGATAGATTCCAAGCATATGTCTTTCTTCTGCAATGCGGTTTTTCATTGCTCTTCGAAGCAATTCATCAAGATCAGCCAGACGCTGTCTGTTATCCCTGAGCTTTGCTTCCGGGTTCAGATACTGAAAACGCATCTGATACTGCATCAGCTGTGCACGGCCAAGTTCTGCCATGCGCTGCATTGCCTTCTGCATACGGTCTCTGAGGCCAGCAATATTCTGCAGTATCTGTCTGAAATCCGCTACTGCAAGTTCTGCAGCTGCCGAAGGCGTTGGGGCACGAAGATCTGCCACAAAATCTGCGATCGTAAAATCAGTTTCGTGACCTACTGCCGAAATAATGGGCGTCCTGCACTCAAAAATAGCTCTGGCAACTTTTTCTTCATTAAATGCCCAGAGGTCTTCGATCGATCCACCGCCTCGTCCGACAATAATCACATCAACCTCTGCCTGATCCAGCATATGGATTCCACGTACAATACTGTCTGCTGCTCCTTCTCCCTGTACAAGTGCCGGATACAAAATAATCTGCAGATAAGGATCACGTCTCAGTGAAATATTTCTTATATCCTGCACGGCCGCTCCCGTAGGCGCAGTAACGACTCCCAGCCTGTGGATAAAAGCCGGAATTGGCTGTTTGTACTCCTGTGCAAACATTCCCATCTCTTCAAGCTCTGTCTTCAACGCCAGAAATCTCTCATAAAGTGCACCTGCTCCTTCAAGCGAAATTTCTTTTGCATACAGCTGATATCTGCCATCCCTCTCATATACATCCACGGCACCACCTACTACGACACGGTCACCGTCTTTCATTCGAAATGCCAGTCCTCTTCTGTGTCCGGCAAACATTACACAGGAAAGCACTCCTGTCTCATCTTTCAATGAAAAATAAATGTGTCCACTGGTATGATATTTGCAGTTGGAAACTTCTCCCTTTACATAGATCTTCTGCAGAATAAAATCCTGTGTAAACATATTCTTGACATATCGATTGATCTGGCCCACTGAAAAAATATTTTTCATTTTTATTATTCTGTGCTTTCTTCAGACGCTCTCTCAGGATTTTTCTGATCTTTGGAAGCTTTTCCATCCTTTTTGGATGAACGAATGATAATCTTTGCAGAATGAGTCTGACGACGTGGTTTCTTATGTTCCTCACCGGAGTCCTTCTTACCACTGGCGATTTTTCCAAGAATACCATTAACAAAAGAGCCGGAGTCTTCCCCGCCAAAAAGTTTTGCCAGTTCTACTGCTTCGTTGATAGCAACTCCAACCGGTACTTCTTCATCCATTTTCATTTCATAAACAGCCAGACGCAATGCAGTCAGGTCAACACGATTCATTCGTGTAGTTTTCCATCCACGGCTGTATTCATTCAGGATCTGGTCGATCTCATCCAGATGTTCCAGAATATGCTGATATTTGTTCTGTATTGCTTCCTGATCTTTTTCTTCCAGTTCTCCTAGTGTATCAAAATACATGGAAACCTGATCTGACATTTCATTTTCAGAATTAAACTGTGTCATAAACAGCAGTTTAAAAATATGTTCTCTCTGTTCGCTTCTTCGCATGTTTCCTCCTAAAGAAAAAAGGAAAGGTTTACTTTCCTTTTTTCTCTCTTCCAATTTCCTTTACTTATCATTCTCCATATCAACACCTGCAATACGGATGTTTACATCTGCTACTTCCAGGCCTGTCATATTCTCAATGGATGATTTAACTTTGTCCTGAACTTTCTTACTGACTTCCAGAATATTCTTTCCAAATTCAATATTCAGAGTAAGATCCACGGTAACCACACCTTCCAGTACAGTGATCTTAACACCCTTGGAAAGATTCTTGACGCCAAGCTTGCTTACCAGTTCATTGGTGATATTTCCTTCCATGGAAGCGACACCCTCAACTTCTGTGGCCGCAAGTCCTGCGATAACAGTTACTACTTCATCAGCAATCTTAACTTCACCAATCCCACCTACATCCTGTAATTTATAAGTTGTTCTTTTTTCTGCCATTCCAATTCCTCCTGCGGATTTCGAATCGAATTTTGTTATTGTTCACTCCGTTCACAATAACGAATCTGTCAATTATTTATAGGCTTAGTATATCAAATCTGACTGCAAAATAAAAGCGTTTATTTACTGAATTCTGTCAGTACCAGATCTGGATTACGGTCTTCTGTCATGCCTACGCTCCATGCGTTTACAAACAAAAGCAGTGGATTGCCCTTCAGGTCTGTAACCTTCTTCATATCGGAAGTTCCGACAATCTTGGCAACATCAACTTCTTCTTTATTTGCAATCCAGCGGATATGCTCATATGGCAGGTTTTCCAGACGGATTTCTACATTATATTCATTCTCGAGACGATATTTCAGTACATCAAACTGAAGGACACCAACAACACCGACAATAATCTCTTCCATACCTGTATTAAACTCCTGAAAGATCTGGATTGCACCTTCCTGTGCGATCTGGTTGATTCCCTTAACAAACTGTTTACGCTTCATGGTATCAATCTGACGAACTCTTGCAAAATGTTCCGGTGCAAAAGTCGGAATCCCCTCAAATGCAAATTTCTTTCCAGGTGCGCAGATCGTATCTCCGATAGAAAAAATGCCCGGATCAAATACTCCGATAATATCTCCTGCATATGCCTCATCTACACATGACGGGATTCTGCCATCATCTGCTGTGGCTGAAGAAGACGCATCTTCTTATCCCCCTGCACATGATAAACTTCCTGGGAAGCATCAAATTTGCCGGAACAGATTCTCATAAATGCGATTCTGTCTCGATGTGCTTTATTCATATTTGCCTGAATCTTAAATACAAATGCCGAGAAATCATCAGACATCGGATCAATCTCGCCTTCATCGGATACTCTCGGAAGTGGCGATGTTGTCATCTTGAGGAAATGTTCCAGAAATGTTTCCACACCAAAGTTTGTCAGCGCAGAACCAAAAAAGACAGGTGTCATATTTCCTTTGCTTACCTGTTCCTGATCAAAATCCACACTCGCTCCATCCAGAAGTTCGATTTCTTCCATCAGCTGTTCTCTCTGATCCGGATCCACAATATCATCCAGCCGTGCATCATCAATGTCAATTTCTTCGATCACACCCTCCTTGGTTCCTTTCTGTGTATCAGAGAAAGTCAGGACTTTATGTGTATTACGATCATAAACTCCGCGGAATTTTTTACCGGAACCGATCGGCCAGTTGATCGGACATGTTGCGATTCCGAGTTCTTTTTCTATTTCATCCAGAAGATCAAACGTATCATTTGCATCTCTGTCCATTTTGTTGATAAAAGTAAAAATAGGAATATGACGCATAACGCAGACTTTGAAGAGTTTTCTGGTCTGTGCCTCTACACCCTTGCTTCCATCAATAACCATAACAGCTGAATCAGCAGCCATCAGTGTACGGTAAGTATCTTCAGAGAAATCCTGATGTCCCGGAGTATCCAGGATATTGATACAATAGCCATCATAATGGAACTGCAGTACAGATGAAGTTACAGAAATACCTCTCTCTTTCTCTATTTCCATCCAGTCAGACACTGCATGGCGGGATGTAGCTTTACCCTTAACACTTCCTGCCAGATTAATGGCGCCTCCATACAGCAGGAATTTCTCTGTCAGAGTTGTCTTACCTGCATCCGGGTGGGAGATAATGGCAAAGGTTCTTCTTTTTTCTATTTCTTTCGCATACTTAGACACGTTTTTCCTCCTGTCTATTATCTGTTTTCTCAATTATCCAATTTCTATACAACTTTTTATTCTAGTATATCAAATACCCTGATGTCAAGAAAAAAAGGGAAGAACTGCCCGGCTCAAAAGTCCGGACAGTTACCCTGCAGGATACGGTCTGAAAATAACCATACAGACGCATTTTAATCATAGATTCCTTCCGTAACAATATCTTCTCCTGAAGTTTCCTGCTCCTTGTATGTATCAGTCTGTTGCTCATCTGTCTTCTCTTCGCCATCACTTTCCGAGGTCGTATCTGTTGCCGCTTCATCATTGCCTTCATTTAATGGCGTGATCACAATATTTTCCGGTGTGATTCCTGTCTTTCTTTTTACAATATCTTCAATCTGTGCACGCTGTGCATCTTCCAGCTCAGCCTCCGGAACAACCACATCTGCAGTCTCACCCGTCAGATTGACAATTGCATTTTCAAATCCTTTCGCCTCCAGAAGCATTTCTGCGGCAGCTTCCTTTTCGGATATTTCAGTCATCTGCACCATCGTATTTACTGCTTCCTGTTTCTGCTCATCTCCAACCTCTGTATTGTTCAGGATCTCCTGCAGATCCGCTTTACTCTGAGAGCGAACCTGTTCTCTTGATAATTTTGCCTGTGCTGCAAAATCCGATGCTCCTGTAAGGACCGCTTCTCCCGGCGTACTGCTTCCATCTGGTACTTCCGCAGTCTCCGCAGCAGTCTCTGCATTTTCATCTGCTACCGCTGTTTCATCACTCAGATCATACTCTACCTGGTCCAGGATACTGCTATTGTCCGTGCTTGCCTCTTTATCACCAATTCCCAAATCTACATCTGCAAAGTTCAAATACCCAGCTACGGCGATCAGAATTGCAAGAGATGTGATGATCACCTGATTTTTTTTGAAAATTTTTTTCACGTCTTAACTCCTCATTTCATTTTCATTATTCTAATTTTATGAGCATCTATCTGAAATAATGCCATTACTGCCTCCTGTATTTTCCGGACCGTCACAGAATTATCTGCTCCTTCTGCAACGATCAGCACTCCGGTAACTTCATTTCCCCCAGAACCATACAGCCCCTGCCCGCTCTCTGTCATCAGCATTACTTTCACATTTCCTACCCCTTCAACATTTTTCAAAAGATCTTCCAGTTTCATCTCAAGATCTGTCTTGGTTTCCATATTTTCACCTGTCGTCGTTGAAAAATTCTGATTTTCTGTTTCAGTCTCTGTTTTCGATATAGGAAATGCGATTACCATCAGTAAAAGGCCCAGAAGCAGAATCACCAGCCAATGTTGTCTGTTCATCTTTCCCCATAAGAAGCTGACAGTTTTTCTCTTCGATTCCGAAGTCCCTGGCAAGTCCATCCCGAATTCCCCTTCCTGCTCCTGTGTAATGTTTCCCGCTGTACTGATCACCGCCGTAATCTGATCTCCATTTATATGTACGACGATATCCTCTGTTTCTATTCCATTTTCCTTACATTTTTTCGAAATTTCTTTTTGCAGCTCCCTGCTGTAATTCTCCTGCAGGTAAAGTGCCTGAAGATTTTCTGTATTTTTTTCTTCCAGTGCTGTCAGTTCTTCCTGATAATTTAATCGAAATTCCTGCAGCAGTTTTTCCCCATTTCCAAACAGGTTAAAAACAGGTGTGCTTAAAATATAGATCAGAAGGATTCCCATGAAAGAACGAATATAACGTTCATATTTTACATCCGGCACCAGATGGAGCACTGCCGAAAAGACAATATAGAAAAAAGCAATCGTTTTTACCCATCGATAAATTTCCTCTTTCATCCGCTTCCTCCAATCCCGGTCATCAAAATAACAAAATCAAGGATACATAAAATCTCTGCCGTAAAAAGAATACGCAGGAGCAGCGCACAGCCTTCTCCCATCGTTGCAAGTGAATCTACGATCCTTTTTTCCGAGACTGGCTGCGCTATTGCTGCCAGAAATCGATAGAGCAGGGACAAAATTCCATAATGGATCACCGGACCGGCCCCTGCTGCCACAAAAGCAAACAGTATAACAACTCCAAGGCAGTTTCTCACAAGTACCGCACTTGTCAGTACCAGCTCTGTAACCATATTCACTGCATTCCCCACTCCTGGCAGCGCACCTGCTGCCTTTCCCAGTGCACTTCTTTTTAAAGTATCCATTACCGGAGCAATAAGTCCTCTCACAACCTGCAGTCCCACTACCATACCAAGAAGTGTTTTCAATCCCCAACTCACTGCAGTGTCCAGAAGTTCCGCCATTTTTCCAAGCATTTCCTCTTTTGACAGATTGTTGATCAGCGAGATCAGCACATACAGGCATGCTCCCGGAAACAGAAGATTCAATATTACTTCCTGGATCAGCCAGGTAAGGATCAGAACCCCCTCATAAAAGACCGCTGCCGTCGAACTCCCTGCCGCTATCGATATAGTCAGGAAATATGCCGGGGCAAGTCCTCTCATAAACTCCGCCATCCATGTAATCGTCTGCTGCACGGACCTGGTAACAGATGAAAAAGAAGCCATCAGCAGAATAAACAGCAACAAATAGACAATATAAAAACAGATATCTCCAATCTGTCCGCTCTCAAAAACATCTGCAAAATTCGCCAGTACAGCAGATAGTAAAATAAGAAGCAGTATTTTTATCAGAAGACTCTTTTCCTTTTCCAGACCGGAAAATAAAAAACTGTGCACCATCTCCTGCACAGTATCTTCAGATAATACCTTTTCTCCTTTTATCAGACCATCCAGCATGTCCTTCATGGAAAAGCTTTCTTCTCCGAGCATCTGGTCCAGCATCCTTTGCACCCGTGAAAGATCAAGTTCTTCAAGGATATCCGATACCGTACTGGCTTCCGTCTGCGTTATCTTTTCTTTCTCTGTCCCTCCTGAATTATTTTCAGTCTCTGTATTCTCTGATTGCCTTTCAGCTGCCTGACAGATAATACTTCCCGATATCAGATTTGAATTTTTCAGATCCGCCAGATTCATCAGTAATACGAGCATTCCTATCATAACTGGTGCATATTTTTTTCCACGCCATCTTCTGCTCTGTTTTCGGCGCTTCATCCCAGAAACTCCTGAATCGTTTCCAGCAATGCCATCAATACGGGAATACTCAGAACCATGACAGATAATTTACAAAAAAGTTCAATCTGTGACGCGGTTGCCTGATATCCTGCATCTTTACAGATCCCGGCAGAAAACTGCCCAATATATGTAATTCCTATCATTTTAATCAGCGTAAGAAAATACTCCGGATCCACCGACAGACTCTGCTGTATTTTTCCGATCATCCGGAAAAGATAATCCAGTTTATCCACAGCCAGTCCCAGAATTATGATACCTATCCCCATCGTTATAAACGAAACATATTCCGTTCTTGTTCCTTTCAAAAAAAAGCCAAGCACTACACCGCAGATTCCCAGCAGAGATATTCTGATAATATCCACGTTTTCTGCTCCTTTCAGATTACAAATAACTTCTGGATGTTCTGAAACAATTCATAAATATACGGAACGATCCAAAACAGAACGATCAACAAACCCGCAAGGCTTACCATAAAAGCCTGCTCATCCCTGCCACTGTGTTTCAATACCTGAGAAAGAATGGAAACAAGTATCCCAACTGCCGCAATCTTAAATATGATCGTAACTTCCATTCTCTCTCCTTTCTCCGGAATTACCAGAATAATATTGCAAGCAGGATGCCACCCATAGCACCAAGACTTCGATATATTTTTTTCTTTTCCTCTTTATCTTTCCGCAGATTTTGCAAAAGATAAAGAAAATCTGTTTCATATAGTTCCAGCTGCCGAATCTGCATTTCCCGGTCCAGATAGCCAAGTTTCTCTCCCAGCAAACTTATTTTTCTCCGTTCATCCTCATCGAGTTTTAAATCTGTAAGGTAATTTTCTGTACAATTTTGAAAAATTATGCTGAGTTTCTCTTCTGTGTTAGCTTCTATGCATGCAGCCACCCTTTCTAAAAACTCCTCGTACCTTCCCCGACATCGACATGCCGTATCGCGAAGCGCATCCGAAAGCGAGCTGTTTCCGCACCGTATCTCTCCTTTCAGGCATAAAATAACCTGTAAAAACTCTTCAAGATTTTTCTCATGTAGCATAAGTTCTCTGCTTTTTAAGTATCCCAGTCCTGCGGACGCGAAGATAATAAGGACAGCTCCCACCAGTTTCAGCATGGTTTTCCCTTCCCATCATATATTGCTTCTATACTTCCTGCATGTCCTTTTTTTCCAAGAACAATATATCGTTCAAAGACTTCCAGTTCTCTCAGTTTCTGAAAAAAGGGCTGTCTTAAAATATCTTCCAGTGAATTTCCGTGAGCTGTCGCAAACAATTTACACCCACAATGGACCACGGACTCTACCGCTTTAAAATCTTCTTTCTTCCCAAGTTCATCTACAGCCACAACATCCGGTGACATCGAACGCAGCAACATCTGCATTCCTTTTGCCTTTGGGCAGGCATCCAGCACATCTGTCCGCATCCCCAGATCATTCTGTGGTATTCCCTGATAGCATCCGGCAAGTTCACTTCTCTCGTCCACCACTCCTACTGTCTTTCCCTGGATTCTATCTGTCCCATTGCTGATCTGCCGTATCATATCTCTGAGAAGGGTGGTTTTTCCACATCTTGGCGGTGCAATGATCAGTGTATGATATACCTGCTCTCCATTTCGGATATACGGCAACACTTCATCTGCGCACCCCTGTACCTGATGTGCAAGCCGCACGTTGATGCAGGAAATATACTTCATCCCCCGGATATGTTCCCCATCCAGAATGACTTTTCCGGTAATTCCTACCCGATGCCCTCCCTGTACACTCAGATAGCCCTGACGTATTTCATCTTCATAAGCATAAAGAGAATATCCACTGATATACTCCAGTGTTTCTTTCAGATCCTGTCTCGTTACCCGATAAGGCATTCCATTTCCGGTTCGGAGAAATTTTTCTCCGTCTCCATAACACAGAAATACCGGTCGGCCTGTCCGAAGTCTGATTTCATAAAGTTTTTCGTAATCTATCACACATTCTTCCAGAAGTTTCCGGATATTTCCGGCAAAAAGACTCTGAATCTGTCCCGCCCTGATCGTCCTCACCTCTTTTACTACTGCGAACGACTGTATCTCTTTTACACTAATATATGTTCAATGTCCGGATTTAGTACAAAAAGAATCCCGCGATTTTGATTTCATCGCGGGATTCTGTATCACTCCAATATTTTAGCCACAATATTTCATGGCAGCTGCACTTCCGCATGCTCCCATCGCAGTTCCAATGGTTTACGCGACCACACAGCGCCACTATAGTCTTCTCCGAGTTCCAGCATCAGGTAAGTTCCATCATCCATGGAAATCGTTCGAAGATCTCGGGACAGGCCTTCTCCCGTCCATTTAATATAGGCTTCCCTTAATACCCACTGCGTAAAAAAGGCTTTTTCCGGTTCATCACTGTCCAGTATTTCTCGAATCATATCCGCCGGAACCATTCTCTCCAGCATCCGTTCATAATTTACCTTTTTGTGCACCTGCACATCTATTCCAATTTCCTGATCTGCGATGATACACATTACATATTTGCCGGAATGTGTAATATTATAATGTATCTTCGGCTGCAAGGTAAGGAATGGTTTGCCATGTTCACCGGTAGCCCTCGGTTCAAATGCCAGCTTCAGTCCATACTCTTTGTAGAGTCCTGTCGCAAGCAGTTTCTCCCCTATCATGTGCTCCATATTTTTGTGTTCGTACTGCTGTGGAACTTCTGTAAAATAAATAACCGCCTTCATACTCCAGCCTCCTTTAAGAATCGGGACGGTTCCCGTTTCTTCTCATACTGCTGTCTTACGTAACATAAAGCCAACTGTTTCCTGGCCCGTGTCATTCCGACATAAAACAGTCTGCGTTCTTCTTCAATGGCAGGTTCCAGTACCGCTTTTCGATAAGGCATACTACCTTCATTAACATTCAGGATATACACCTGTTCATACTCCAGACCTTTCACCCCATGAAGTGTAGAGATCAGAACGCCCTCCCGTTCCTGCTCAGCTTTTCGTGCCTGCTCTTCAAGCTTTTCTGTGTATTCTTCTATGTAGGATTCCCATTCTTCCAGACTGTTCATTCCTTTTGTACTTTCTGTCAACCGGTCCAGAATCTCACTCAGCTCTTCTGGTTTTATTTTACGATACTCTGCATATTCACGCAAGTATTCTTCATATCCCATTCCCTTTCGGATAAAATTAATTGCAGCATAAGGTGCCAGACTCTTCAGCACTCGCAAATGCGTTTCCAATGTTGTGATACGGTCACACATCCAGTCCTTATCTTTATAAAATTCTTTTAGTTCTTCAAAGGATACAACTGATGATAATGACAAGGCATCACGGGAAATATATCGATTGGGCCGATTCATAAATTCAAGGAAATACTTCCTGTTCTTTTCCCCTGCTGCAAAATGCATATAGGCAAGAAGATTCCGGCAGATCCAATGCTGAAAAAGATTCGGGAGTTTTTCCTTCATGTTAAACGGGACCTGTCGTTCCATCAATGCACCTACCAGTCCTTCTGCCTCCTGATTCGTTCGAAGAAGAATTGCCGTATCTTCCAGACGCTCTCCGTTTTCCATCCGTTCTCTGAGTTCCGAGACAACTGCAAGATATTCTTCTCTCGGATTTTGGAATTCCCGTATCTGAACCGCTTTACCTACCTGATTCGGTGTGGAAAGCTTTTGGAAAACGTTTTTATTTTCTCCGATCACGTGCATCGCTGCTGAAAGGATCTGTCCACTGCATCGATAATTCACATCCAGTGTAACTGTTTCCGCATCCGGATAATCTCTGGTAAAATTCAGCATAATTTCAGGCCTTGCACCACGAAAATGATAAATCGACTGATCGTCATCTCCAACGATAAACAAATTATTCTGTGGCTTTGCCAGCATGCGTACAATATCATACTGCAATTGGTTGATATCCTGAAATTCATCCACAAGAATATACTGAAATTTCTTCTGCCATGCTTCCAGAATATCTTTTCGCTGCACAAAAAGCTCATAACAATACAGGATCATATCATCAAAATCCAGTTTACGTCTGCTCTGACAGGCTTCACGGTATCCCTGGTAAATCTGTCGGAACACTTCATCCGGACAGCATGAAGAATAGTAATGTTCCAGTGCAATTTTGTTTCCTTTCACCACACTGATCTCCCTGGCAATCTCTTCCGGAAAATCTCCTTCTTCTGCCAGATCACCACCATAATTCAACGTCAGTTCTCTCAAAATGCCGAATTTTTCTTCATCAGACAGAATATTAGCCGCAGTAAATCCATATGCCTGTTTCAATATTCCATAAAACACGCCATGAAATGTACCAAAAGTAACCGGAGTATACTGCTGTCCGGTAAAACTTAAAAAGCGCTCCTTCATTTCCTTTGCCGCCGCCCTGGAAAAAGTCACGACCAGAATATTAGAAGGTGAGATTCCGCCTTCATTTATCATATATGCAGTTCGTTCTACAATTACGGAAGTTTTCCCCGAACCGGGGCCTGCCAGAACCATCATTGGTCCTGACAGGTGGGCGATCGCCCTTTGTTGAGATGGATTTCTTTTTATCATTTATTACTCTCAGCTGAGTTTCTCAATTGCTGCCTTTACACGTTTCAGTGTTTCTTCTTTGCCGATGATTTCCATAATTTCTGTTGCTCCGGCCGGTGTCATCTGTTTACCGGATACTGCTGTACGAAGCGGCCACATTACATAACCGTTCTTATAACCTTTTTCTTTGACAAATGCACTTAAAGAAGCAAACAGTGGATCATTTGTATAATCTTCCTGTGCTTCCAGAACCGGAAGAACTTCTTTCAATACTGCAAGAGAAGTTTCTTCATTTGTCTTCATCTTCTTGTGGCAGTACATTGCAGAATCATATTCCGGAACTTCTTCAAAGAAATCGATCAGTGCCGGGATATCCGGGAATGTCTCGATTCTGGTCTGTACCATTCCGGCAATTTTACGGAAATCATAATCTCTTTTGAGAACTTCCTTCATATATGGAAGAGCTTTTTCATAGAACTCTTCCGGATCCATTTTCTTAATATACTCGCCATTCATCCAGCGAAGCTTGGTAATATCGAATACGGCCGGTGATTTGCTGATATGATGATAATCAAAAGCTTCGACCAGTTCCGGAAGTGAGAAGATCTCACGATTGTCCTGCGGGCTCCATCCAAGAAGTGCGACAAAGTTAACGATTGCCTCTGTAACAAATCCCTGATTCAGAAGGTCTTCATATGAAGAATGTCCGGAACGTTTGGAAAGTTTCTGATGTTCTTCATTTGTGATCAGCGGACAATGAACGTATACCGGAATCTCCCATCCGAATGCTTCGTAGATACGGTTGTATTTTGGTGCAGAAGAAAGATACTCATTTCCTCTGACAACATGAGTGATTCCCATAAGATGGTCATCAATTACGTTTGCAAAGTTGTATGTCGGATATCCATCAGATTTGATCAGGATAAGGTCTTCCATCTCTTCGTTGTTAACTGTGATATCTCCATAGATCACATCATGGAATGTCGTAGTTCCTTCTGTCGGCATATTAAAGCGGATAACGTGTGGTTCTCCTGCATCAAGACGTCTCTGTACTTCTTCTTTTGACAGACGCAGACATCTCTTATCGTAGATAGAGATTTCTTTTCCTGCAACTACACGTTTCATAGATTCCAGTTCTTCCGGTCCACAAAAGCAGTAATAAGCATCTCCCTGCTCGATCAGCTGCTGTGCATATTTCAGATAAAGTCCCGAAGCCTGTCTCTCACTCTGTACATATGGTCCATATCCCTTATCTTTGTCCGGACCTTCATCATGAATGAGTCCTGTTCCTGCCATCGTACGATAGATGATATCTACAGCACCTTCCACATAACGCTCCTGGTCAGTGTCTTCGATTCGAAGAATAAAATCTCCACCTTCGTGTTTTGCAATGAGATATGCATAAAGCGCTGTACGAAGATTACCTACATGCATTCTTCCTGTAGGGCTCGGTGCAAATCTTGTTCTGATCTTTGTCATTGTATCTTTCCTGCCTTTCAAAATATATAAACTCAGAAAAAACCCCTGAGACATCACTGCCTCAGGGAATGTTCTGCATACTAAGCTTCGATGCCTCTGCCTTTCAGATATTCGATCACATCTCCCACTGTTGCCAGTTCTGTCAGCTCTTCAGCAGGAATCTCTATATTGTATTCATCTTCCAGAGCCATTACCAGTTCAAAAAGATCAAGAGAATCTGCTCCAAGATCATCTTTAAAAGAAGTATCTGCTGTAATTTCGCTTTCTTCGCAGTTTAACTGTTCTGCAATCATTTTTCTCATTTCTTCTAACATTGCTATTTCTCCTTTATCAAGTAACAATTTTGCTCTACTTTGATGTGCAAAGTATATATTCTGAGAACCTATTTGTCAATAGATTTTGCTTATTTTAGAGAAGCCTTTCCGGCTCTTTAAATTTAATCTGTCTGGCCACACTCAATGCCAGTCCCATCTCTGCCATCAGGAACAGGATTGATGTACCTCCATAACTGATAAACGGCAAAGTAACACCTGTATTTGGCATCAGATTTACCACTACGGCAATATTAAAAATAACCTGCAGTGCAATATGAATAAAAATACCGCTCACTATCAATGAGCCAAACAGATCTGATGCATTCTGTGCAATAAAGAACAATCGGTACAAAAGGTAAGCAAACAGAAGAAGTACGATCATTCCGCCAAGAATTCCAAGTTCTTCACATACAATAGAAAAGATCATATCGTTCTGCGCTTCCGGCACACTTCCGAGCTTCTGGATACTGTTTCCAAGTCCTCTTCCCAGAAACCCTCCTGATCCAATCGCATACAATGCCTGTATCGTCTGATAGCCATCTCCTGATGCATAATCCTCCGGATGCAGCCATACAAGGATTCGTCTCAAACGGAAACTTGAACTGGTTTCCATCGTTGCACTTAAGAAGCTGATAGCAACAATAGCAACAACCAGAAGAATACCTGCTGCAATGAGGAATGGTCTTACTTTTGGATGTGCAATAAAGATAAGGCCAATCGTAATACCGAAAATAATAATCGCAGTACTCAGGTTATCTGTAAATACATATGTTATGAATGCAAGCGCACCGCCACTTCCTGCCAGCATCATAAAGCCTTTCAGTGTACCAATCTTTCTTCCCATATTTACGATCATATAAGAAAGACAGACGATCACTGCAATCTTCGCGAGCTCCGACGGCTGAAATGACAATAATGGTCCCAGATTCAGCCATCGACGCGCTCCATTTGCGCTTCGTCCAAGAGGTGTCTTGACCAGCAGCATCAGCACTGCTGCTACACCATAAATAACCCCTGTAAATCTCGTCAATATATGATAATCTATCTGTGAGATTGCAAGTGCGGCTATGATACATGCCAGACTAATCGCAGCCTGTTTTTTAAAATAATACATATCATCGCCATAGTTCAGTTCTGCCATGTAAGAGCTGGTACTGTACAGCATAACCAGTCCAAAACAAGTCAAAAGAATGATAACCGCGAGAAGACTGTAAATCATAATAATCGGTTTTCTTTTTTAATTTTTG
>ENA-OQDM01000427-OQDM01000427.1-human-gut-metagenome-genome-assembly--contig:-NODE-427-length-25202-cov-3.162512_pt1 | contig 25202 bp, 23 predicted proteins | sample MGYA00242772_ERZ504605 | MGnify/ENA primary metagenome ERZ504605 (study PRJEB26092, sample SAMD00036348) | human gut metagenome | host: Homo sapiens | study: EMG produced TPA metagenomics assembly of... | reverse complement strand
CAAAAATTGCAAAAAGCAGAGATTCCAATTCCTCTGCTTTTTGCATTTTTTTATATGTTTTTACGATATTCAGAAGGTGACAGCCCTTTTGCCTTTTGAAAAATCCGGCTGAAATATAGTGGATTATCATAACCAACAATTTGTGCGATCTCATTGATATTATATTGTGTATTTTGAAGCAGTGCTTCGGCATTATATATTCTTTTTTGCAGAATGAATTGCTTTGGCGTGATTCCGGCATATAATCTGAAATTACGGATAAACCAACTGGCACTGACATGATTTTGTTCAGCATAGTCATCAATGCTGATTGGTTCATTGTAATGCTCACTGAAATAAGAAATTGCTTTGTCTATTTCCTCAGCAGCATGGGAGTTCACTGTGTTGACAGAAAATTTAAAGTGGCGCTGTAGTTTTATAAAAATTTGTCTTAAATACATTTCAAGCATTTCAGGATAGCTATCCTGACACATTTGTAATTCTTTTATCATGGCACGGAAAAGATACTGATATTCCGAACCGGAACCACAGTGGAACACCCTTTTATCATTTGTCAATCCATAGGAACGGAGCAGATTGGTGACATTGTTTCCTGTAAAATGAACCCAGTAAACTTCCACCTGGTCTTTGGCATAGTATTCATATTTCTGGGGTTCTCTTGGGCGGTATAAAACCATATGACCAGCATGAACAATCGTTTCTTCCTCATCGTTGTCAAAATGAAAATGAGCTTTCCCAGCAGCAATAAAGATCAACTGAAAATCAACTCTGCCACGTGGTCTCCAGGTGGGAAGTTTAGGGTGCGTATATAACTTGTAAGTCCCACACATGGTTACGACAAGTGGCTTGGATTTATCTTTTCTGTCAATTGTTGAGTTATTCAGATATGCATTATTGGTATACATTTGAGGCCCCCATATGATAATTGAAAAATGTTCATGAAATAATAATCTGAAATACATAAATTTCTGTTTGGCTCATGATGCAATTTTATCATTTTATGCATGTCTTGTCCATTTAGATTTCAAACGTTTGAAATAATGGTATTTTTTGTATAAATTAACGTTCTGGTAAATGAAAGTCAATAAAAGTACATGTCAAAAATAACAAAAGAAAGGAATAAAGAAAATGGTTTTTGTTAATTATACTGTTTTGTGCATGTTTTGTGTAATTTATGATATGGTTTTTTGACATCAGTTTTTATATACTATCTATAACAAAGTTGTGGGAACAAAAATAAGGATCATCGAAAGGAGCAGTTTCACATGGAAGAAAAGAAATACCTGAAATGGTATAACAAGGTGGGGTATGGAACCGGAGATCTGGCAGGAAATGTCGTGTATGCATTTCTTTCCTCATTTGTAATGTTGTATCTGACAAATACGGTAGGGTTAAATCCGGGAGTTGTCGGAACCTTGATCATGGTATCAAAATTATTCGATGGTGTCAGTGATATGTTTTTTGGTACATTGATTGACAAAACAAAGAGCAGACTTGGAAAAGCAAGACCGTGGATGCTTTATGCATATATTGGCTGTGCGGTAACGCTTGTGGCGAACTTTGCAATACCGGAAAGTCTTGGAAAAACAGCACAGTATGCATGGTTTTTTATTGCATATACTTTGCTGAATGCAGTATTTTTTACTGCAAACAATATTGCCTATGCATCACTGGTTACGTTTTGTACAAAAAATAGCAAAGAACGGGTAGAAATGGGATCGTTCCGTTTTATTTTTGCGTTTTTAACAAGTCTGATCATTCAATCTATCACCGTTCAGTTTGTAAGAATGGCAGGCGGTGGAGCTGCTGCATGGAGAACCGTAGCAATCATATACGCAGTAATCGGACTGATTGTAAACACAATTTCCGTATTCTCAATCAAAGAACTTCCGGAGGAAGAATTAAAGGCAGGCAGAGAACAGACAGAAGAAAAATATGGTTTGATTGAAGCTGCAAAACTTTTATTTTCCAATAAATATTATCTTATGATTTGTGTTACTTATATTTGTCAGCAGATCTATTCTGCTATGTTAAATATGGGTATTTACTATATGATTTATGTTTTGAAAAATGAAAATTTATATTCGGTCTTTTCCTGGGCAATTAATATCCCTGTCATCATTGCAATGTGTATTACACCTATGCTTGTGGAAAAGATGAAGGGATTATATCGAATGAATCTTGCAGGATACATTCTTGGAACAGCCGGCCGTGTCGGCGTTATTTTTGCAGGCTATATGGGAAGTGTTCCGCTGATGCTTGCTTTTACCGCAATCGCAGCACTTGGAATGGCACCATGGCAGGGAGATATGGGAGCTGTTGTGGCAAGCTGTTCAGAATACACATACCTGACAAAACATAAACACATTGATGGAACCATGTATTCCTGTACATCCTTTGGAACCAAAATCGGGGGTGGAATCGGAGTTGCCCTCTGCGGATGGCTGCTTGATGCAAGCGGATTTGTCAAGGAAGCGGCCGTGCAGCCTGCATCCTGCATGAATATGCTTCACATTATGTATTTATGGATTCCAATGATCCTGTCATTAGTCATTACATTTATTATGTCAGAAATGAATGTGGAAGCAGCGAACCGGCGACTTAGAGAACAGATGGAGGAGTGTTGACGTGGAATATAGTGGAATGAAAGAAATTGTATGGGGTGTATGGAAAGAGAGGGAAAATATGAACGCTGATATGAAATGGCTGGACAATCCGGAAGTGTTTAAGGTAAATCAATTGGAACCACATAGTGATCATTGCTATTATCTGGATTATTCAGACATGAAAAAAGAAAAAAATCCATTATTACAGTCATTAAATGGTCAATGGGAGTTTGCTTACAGCAAAAATGTGATGGAAAGACCTGTTGATTTTTATAAGGAAACATTTGATGCATCCGGATTCGATAAAATTATGGTTCCCGGACATATTGAACTGGCTGGATATGATAAAATACGTTACATCAACACGATGTATCCGTGGGAAGGAAAAGAGTACCACAGAGGAGCCTATAGCATGGAGGCAACCGGAGCAGAAGAAGGAATGTTTTCAGAGGCACAGTACAATCCGGTAGGCTCTTATATCAAATACTTTGATTTGGATAAGAACATGTGTGGAAAAAGAATCCATATATGCTTCGAAGGTGTAGAAGAGGCTATGTATCTGTGGCTGAATGGTCAGTTTATAGGGTATGCAGAGGACAGCTTCACACCTTCTGAGTTTGATCTGACACCATATATTAAGGAAAAGGGAAATGTTCTGGCAGTGCAGGTACATAAGATGAGCACGGCGGCATTTTTAGAGGATCAGGACTTTTTCCGCTTTTTTGGAATCTTTAGAAATGTTACTCTGAAAGCAATACCGGATGTACATATGGATGATGTATGGTTCAAACCTGTGTTAAATCAAGATAATGAAAGCGGAAGCGTATCTGTCAGCATGAAGGTATCTGCTCCTGACAGTCAGCATGTAACTGCATGCTTTATTTTAAAAGACAGGGAGGAAAATGTATTAGTGGAGAAATCCATACAGTTAACGAAAGAAAACGGCCATATGGAAGGCACGATTTGTGTTGATTTGGAAAATGTCAAACTGTGGGATAATCATAATCCATATTTATATCATGCTTATGTTGAGCTTAAAGCAGAGGATGGTTCTCTGGCAGAGGTAATTCCTTATGATATCGGTTTCAGAAGAATAGAGATTATAGATAAAGTGATTTATCTGAATGGAAAACGACTTGTTATCACAGGAGTAAACCGTCATGAATGGAATGCAAAAACAGGAAGATGCATTGGTGTGGAAGATATGAAAGCAGACATATCCTGTATGCTCAGGAACAATATTAATTCTGTTCGTACCTGCCACTATCCTGACCAGATACCATGGTACTATATGTGCGACAATGCAGGTATTTATGTGATGGCAGAAACAAATCTGGAAAGCCATGGTTCATTCCAGAAGCTGGGGGCAATCGAGCCATCGTGTAATGTACCGGGGTCTTTTCCACAGTGGAGAGAAGCTGTGCTTGATCGTGCAAAAAACAATTTTGAAACTTTTAAAAATCATACGTCCATCCTTTTCTGGTCATTAGGAAATGAATCCTATGCAGGAGACGACATTGAGGCAATGAATGTTTATTTTGCCGAAAAGCAGGATGGAAGATTAGTTCATTATGAAAGCTCTTATTATAATAGGGCATATGAGGATACTATTTCTGATTTTGAGACCAGAATGTATGCAAAACCGGAGGATGTAGAGGAATACTTGAATAACAGTCCGAAGAAACCATATATTTTATGCGAATTCATGCATGATATGGGTAATTCCATGGGAGGACTTGGTTCTTATATGAAGCTGATTGACAAATATGATAGGTATCATGGCGGATTTATATGGGATTTTATTGATCAGGCAATTATGGTAAAAGATCCGGTGACAGGAAAAGATGTTTTACGCTATGGTGGAGATTTTGATGATAAACCGGCAGACTATGAATTCTCAGCAAATGGAATTGTATTTGCTGACAGGAAAGAAAAACCGGCAATGCAGGAAGTGAGGTATTACTATGGCTTATACAGATAAATTAAGAGTGGTCTATGGTGACTATACATTAGGTGTACATGGTGAAGGCTTTGATTATATTTTCTCTTATGCACAGGGTGGACTGGAATCTATCGTTAAAAATGGATATGAGTGGCTGTACCGTTGTCCAAAACCTACTTTCTGGAGAGCGTTGACAGATAATGACAGAGGAAGCAAGTTCCATATTAAAAGCGGAAGCTGGCTTTCGGCAGATATGTTTATTGACTGTAAGGGAATACAGGTGATTATGGATGGCAAGGAGCAAAAACAATACGCACCTGATAATAACAGCTATGGCGGTGATGTTTATGCGGATGAAATTATCGTAACATACACATACGAGACCATAACCACTCCGGAGACAACGGTTCTTGTAAGCTATACCGTTGATGTATCTGGAAAGATTCGCGTGGATGTACATTATCATGGGGTACAGGGACTTCCAGAATTACCTGTATTTGGAATGAGATTTATCATGCCAACACTGGCAGACAAATATTTATATAAGGGACTCTCCGGGGAAACATATCCTGACAGAAAAGCGGGGGCAAAAGAAGGAATCTATGAGATTGAAGACCTGAGTCTTACACAATATCTTGTTCCGCAGGAATGTGGTATGAGAATGGATACAGAGTGGCTTGAGATTACAAGACATACGGCTCTTGATAACAGCCGGACAGACAGTTCATCACAGATACTGCGCATTGAAAAGAATGGCGAAAAATTTGCATTTTCCTGTCTGCCTTATACAGCATCTGAGATTGAAAATGCCTTTCACCACGAAGAACTGCCACCGGCAAGAAGAACCGTTTTATGTGTATATGGTGCAGTAAGAGGTGTTGGAGGTATTGACAGCTGGGGAACTGATGTGGAAGAGGAATATCGTATCAGTGCGGAAGATGATATAGATTATTCATTTACCATCTGTTAAACGTGGGATGAGGATATGAAGTTTAAGATTACCAAAGACTGGATAAAGAGTTTTTTTGTAATGATCATTGCAGTTATTGTCATGGGAATGTGTGTTTCGCTTTTGGTGATGTGTGATATGGGAGCAGATCCCTGTTCAGCAATGAATTATGGAATTTCGCATAAGCTTGGGATGAGTTTTGGGAATTATCAGCTCCTTTCCAATATTGTTCTGCTGATTATAGTAATTATTTTTGATAAGAAGCTTATTGGTACAGGAACGCTTGGGAACATGATATTGGTTGGTTATTCGGCAGATTTTTTCACATGGATATGGAAAGAAGTCTGCCATATACAGGCACAGCTTAATCTGGGGATTAGAATTGTTATTTTGATTCCTGCACTCATACTGTTTATTCTGGCAGCAGCTATATATATGCAAAGTGGACATGGAACAGCACCATATGATGCAGTATCCTTTTTAATCAGTGAAAAAATTGAAAAGCATTCTGGGAAAAATATGTTTCGGATTGTACGGATTGTATATGATCTGGCAGCAACCGGTATCGGTGTTATAGCCGGAGGTGAAGTTGGTGTGATAACGATATTGATGGTGATTTTGCTGGGACCTACCGTGGATTTGGTCGGACGAATAATGAAAACAAGAAGGGGAGTGGAGAAACAGGGAGTATAAATAAAAGGAGTTGCTTGTAAGTGCTATTGGTATATGAAAACAGAAATACAGGAGTATCTGCGGAGTGGAAGAAGCCAGTACATGTGCCGCCGCATCTACATGAGGCAATAGAAGTAGTGTATGTAACGGATGGAGAAATAGAACTTGGAGTGGGACAGGAATTGTTCCATATGGATGAAGGGGATTTTGCAGTTGTGTTTCCAAATGTAATACATCATTATCAGGTGTTTGGGGAAAAAGAAAACAAGGTAATATTCCTGTACCTTGAACCAACACTGTTTCCTTCCTATTACAGGGAATTGCAGATATACAGCCCAAAGAATCCGGTTGTGAAAAAAGAGCAGGTGCATCCGGATGTGGTAAATGCCATAAAATATCTGACCGGAATAACAGAGGGGGATCCCCGGATGATACAGGCATATGCACAGATGATCCTTGCACATGTTTTCACAACAATGCCAATGATGGATAAAAGTGCGGTAGGGAGTGATGACCTGATTTATAATGCGGTAGAATACGTGGCCAAAAATTTTAGGGAAAACATCAGCCTTGAAAAAATGGCATATGAATTGTGTGTAAGTAAATATGTGTTGTCAAGAATGTTTGCAAAAACCTTTCACTGTAATTTTAGTAAATATGTGAATGGAGTCCGGTTAAATTATGCAGTTGCGGCACTGGAAAACACAATGGATTCCATTACAAATATATGTCTTGATTGTGGATTTGAAAGTCAAAGAACTTTTAACCGCGTGTTTAAGGAAAGATATAAAATCACACCTAGAGAATATCGAAAAAGGATAATTATGTAAAGCGATGTAATGCTGCCGGTATTGGGGCGGTGATGACAATAATAGTTATGAATGGCATCCGGAATTAGAAAAAGTTGTGGTGTTTCCTGAGAAAGAGAAAACTTGTCATAACAGCCGAAAATAGATATAATAGTTACACATGTGGGATACCACAATGAACGAAAAAGGCGAGGAAACAATCATGGCATTTGTACATCTGCATACACATACGGAATATTCATTACTCGATGGTTCCAACAAAATAAAAGAATATGTAAGCCGTGTGAAAGAACTGGGGATGAACAGTGCCGCGATCACTGACCATGGCAATATGTATGGTGTGGTGGAATTTTATAAAACCGCAAAGGCAGCAGATATTAATCCGGTGATTGGCTGTGAGATCTATGTGGCGCCGAATTCCCGGTTTGACCGCGAGACCAGCCATGGCGAGGACCGGTATTACCATCTGATCCTGCTTGCGGAAAACAATACCGGTTATGCGAACCTTATGAAGATCGTCTCCATCGGGTTTACGGAAGGGTATTATTACCGGCCACGTGTGGATTTTGAGACGCTGCAGAAATACCATGAGGGATTGATCTGCCTGTCGGCGTGTCTGGCGGGAGAAGTGCCGCGCTATATTGTGCGTGGATTTTATGAAGAGGCAAAAGGCATTGCAAAAAAATACCAGGACTGTTTTGGAAAAGACAATTATTTTCTGGAATTACAGGATCATGGCATCCCGGACCAGAAGACGGTCAACCAGGGGCTTCTTCGGATCAGTCAGGAACTGGACATTCCCCTTGTCTGCACGAACGATATCCACTATACCTATGAAACGGATGTGGAGGCACACGATGTCCTTCTCTGTATCCAGACCGGTAAAAAGATTACGGATGAAGACCGTATGCGTTACGAGGGCGGACAGTTTTTCGTAAAAAGCGAGGAGCAGATGCGGAGTTTGTTTCCGTATGCAAAAGAAGCCGCAGACAACACGCAGAAAATCGCAGACCGCTGCCATGTCACACTCGAATTTGGCAATTACCAGATTCCAAAATATGCACCACCGGAAGGGTATGATAGTGCGTGGACGTTTTTAAATGCGCTGTGTGAGAAGGGATTTCAAGAAAAATATACCGACAATCCGGCGTATGACAAGGCGCAGTGTGCAAAGATCCATGAAGATATGGAATACGAGCTTGGCATCATCCAGAAGATGGGATTTGTCGAGTATATTTTAATTGTCTGGGATTATATCAACTGGGCGAAAACGCATGACTGCTGGGTGGGACCGGGGCGTGGTTCCGGTGCGGGCAGCCGCGTGTGCTACTGTACGGGAATTACGAATATTGATCCGGTTAAATACAACCTGCTGTTTGAGCGATTCTTAAACCCGGAGCGTGTGTCTATGCCCGATATCGATGTGGATTTTGAGTATGCGGAGCGTTCCCGCGTGATAGAGTATGTCACAGAAAAGTATGGCAAGGATTCTGTGACACAGATCACGACCTTTGGTACGATGGCAGCCCGCGGAGTCATTAAGGCAGTCGGAAAAGCACTGGATTTTCCCTATGCGGAGATGGACCGTGTGGCAAAAATGGTGCCGATGGAATTAAACATCACGATTGACCGTGCCCTGCAGGTCAATCCGGAATTCCGCAGTCTCTACGAGGGAGATGCGCGGATGCATGAACTGATCGATATGGCAAAGCGTCTGGAAGGACTGCCGAACCATACTTCTGTGCATGCGGCAGGTGTTGTGATCTATCCGGGTGAGGCGAGCAATTATGTGCCGCTGGGACGTGCCAGTGACGGCACGCCGACAGCAGAGTACAACATGGTACAGCTTGAGGAGCTGGGACTCCTTAAAATGGATTTCTTAGGACTTCGTACCCTTACTGTATTAAAAGATGCGGTAAAGAATGTAAAAGCATCCAAGGGGATCGATATTGACATTGACCATATCGATTTAAACGATAAAAAGGTGCTTGATTTTATTGGAACCGGACGCACGGAGGGCGTGTTCCAGCTTGAGTCTGCGGGCATGCAGAACTTCATGAAAGAGTTAAAACCACAGAATTTCGAGGATATCGTTGCCGGAATTTCCCTGTACCGTCCGGGACCTATGGATTTTATTCCAAACTACATCAGGGGAAAGAATAATGCAGACACCGTTACTTACGTGACGCCGGAATTGCAGCCGATCCTTGAGCCAACGTATGGATGTATCGTTTATCAGGAGCAGGTGATGCAGATCGTACAGCAGCTTGCGGGGTATACGATGGGACAGGCGGACAACATCCGCCGCGCCATGAGCAAAAAAAAGCAGTATGTCATCGATGCGGAGCGGCAGAGTTTCGTCTACGGAGATTCAGAGCGCGGCATCAGGGGCTGTGTGGCAAATGGCATTGATGAGAAAGCGGCAAACAGTATTTACGATTCCATGGTGGATTTTGCAAAGTATGCGTTTAACAAATCCCATGCGGCAGCCTATGCGGTCATCAGTGTGCAGACCGCGTGGCTGAAGTTTTACTATCCGGTGGAATTTATGGCAGCACTTATGACGTCCGTGATTGACAATTCGGCAAAAGCCGCGGAGTATCTGCTGCATTGTAAGGAACTCGGTATTTCCGTGCTCCCGCCGGATATCAATGTGGGACAGGGAGAATTCACGGCAGAGGGAAATGCCGTGCGCTATGGTCTGTATGCCATTAAATCCCTGGGACGTCCGGTGATTGACAGCATCATCGGGGAACGCAAAAAAGGTGGTTCATACCGCACCCTGCAGGATTTTATTGAACGTACGGTGCAGCGGGACATCAACAAACGTGCGATCGAGAATCTGATCAAGGCAGGTGCCTGTGATGGGCTTGACGGTAACCGGCATCAGATGTCCATTGTCTATACGTCCATTGTAGATGATGTCGTGCGACGGAAAAAGACCGGGCTGGAAGGACAGATGAGCCTGTTTGATTTTGTCGGGGAGGAAGATAAAAAGGACTACGAAGTCCATTATCCAAATGTGGAGGAGTTCCCGAAGGAAGTGCTGCTTGGCTTTGAAAAAGAAGTGCTTGGGATTTATTTAAGCGGGCATCCGCTGGAAGATTACCTTGGTAAAATGAAGAAAAATGTCACGGCAAATGCAGCGGATTTTGTCAGGGAAGAGGAAAGCGGCACAATTCGTGTGACAGATAATATGCATGTGGTTGTGGGTGGCATGATTGCAGCAAAAACCGTTAAATATACAAGGAATAATCAGGCAATGGCATTTCTGACAGTGGAGGATCTGACCGGTTCTGTGGAAATTATTGTATTCCCAAAAGATTATGAGAGATACAACCGCTTTTTGAATGATGAGGAGAAGATTTTCGTAGTCGGACACGCAACGGTGGAGGAGGAACAGGACGGAAAAGTGATCTGCGAGCGGATCGTTCCGTTTGACGATACCAGAAAGGAACTCTGGCTGCAGTTTCCGACAAAGAGTGATTTTTCTGCGAAAGAACAGCAGGTGTATGAGATTCTCCGGGATTCGGACGGAAATGATGAAGTGGTAATTTATATATCGGATGTCAAGGCATTTAAAAGATTGCCAAGAAACCGTGCGGTTGGTACAAATTCTGTACTCTTGGCACGTTTGACAGAATTTCTGGGCGAAAAAAATGTAAAAGTTGTAGAAAAAGGCATTGAAAATCGCGCGTAATAAGTATAGAATAAAACAGATTAAAGAATTTCATTTTAATTTTAATAAATGGAGGATTTCACAATGGCGAAAGAGATTAACACAATTGGTGTACTGACCAGTGGAGGAGATGCCCCGGGAATGAACGCTGCAATCCGTGCAGTTGTCCGTCAGGCTTTATCCAAAGGAAAGAAAGTGAAAGGAATCAAGCGTGGATACGCTGGATTATTAAACGAAGAAATTATTGACATGAACGGACAGAGCGTTTCAGATACAATCTCTCGTGGTGGTACTATTTTACAGACTGCCCGTTGTATGGAGTTTACCACACCGGAAGGACAGCAGAAAGGTGCGGAGATCTGTAAGAAGCATGGAATTGATGCAATTGTAGTTATCGGTGGAGATGGTTCTTTCAAGGGTGCACAGAAGCTTGCTGCACTGGGAATCAATACCATTGGTCTTCCGGGAACCATTGATCTGGATATTGCATGTACTGATTATACCATTGGTTTTGACACCGCTGTTAATACAGCCATGGAAGCGATTGATAAGGTCCGTGATACTTCTACATCTCATGAGAGATGCTCAATTATTGAGGTTATGGGTCGTGGAGCCGGACATATCGCATTATGGTGCGGTCTTGCAAACGGTGCTGAGGAGATTCTCCTTCCGGAAAAATATGATTACGATGAGCAGCGTTTGATTGATCAGGTAGTCAACGCAAGAAAGAACGGAAAGCAGCACTATATTATTGTAAATGCTGAGGGTATCGGTCATTCACAGAGCATGGCAAAGCGTATCGAGGAAGCGACAGGTGTTGAGACACGCGCAACGATTCTCGGACATATGCAGCGTGGTGGAAGCCCGACATGTAAGGACCGTGTCTATGCAACCACAATGGGTGCAATGGCAGTTGACCTTCTCTGCGAAGGAAAGAGCAACCGTGTCATTGGACATAAGGGTGGCAAGTTTGTAGATTTCGACATTGATGAAGCTCTGGCTATGAAGAAAGATGTCGATGAGTACATGTACGAAATCTCAAAGACACTGGTATAGTTATTCCTTTTATTGGAGAACATAGTGCGGCAGGGAATTCTCTCTGCCGCATTTTTAGGTTTGAAATCAATGGGATTTTCAAGGAGACGGGCAATGGACAACACCAAGGAAATGCTCACACTGGCAGTAGAAATCGGGGACGCGATGCTGCGGTGCGGAGCAGAAATTTACCGGGTGGAAGATTCTGTGATACGCATATTGGAAGCTTTTGGCCTGGATGATTTTGATGCTTATGTTTTATCCAACGGAATTTTTGCAAGTGCAAATGAGAGCAGGGAGGATGCCTGCAGTGTGGTAAGGTATGTTCCTCTTTCGGCAACCCATCTGGGGAAACTCGCTGCTTTAAATCAGCTGACCCGAGATATCTGTAATCATAAATGTTCGATTTCGGAGGCATCAGAGCGGTTGAAACAGTGCAAAAAAATTCCAGTTTATGCGAATGCGGTACAGTTACTGGCATGTGGAATCGGTTGTGCAGCGTTTACCTTCATGTTTGGAGGGCATCTGCCGGAAGCACTGTATGCATTTTTTGTAGGACTGATAGAGCAGCTGGCATTGTTTGTGTGCCGGAAGCGTAAAGTTTCCAGATTTTTAACGAATGTATATGTCAGTCTGCTGATCTCTTTGCTTAGTCTGCCAGCGGCCGCGGGTGTGATACCTGTTTTGCATGACAAAGTGGTGATCGGGGCAATTATGCCGTTAGTACCTGGAATTGCACTGACAACATCCATTCGTGATTTTTATAATGGCGATTATTTGTCCGGAACGATCCATCTGATTGATGCACTTCTTACGGCACTTTGCATTGCAGTGGGCATTGCACTGCCGATTCTGTTGTTGCGATATGGAGGAAATTTACCGGTATGAGTTATGTGCTTCAGTTTTTTATTGCAGCGATTGCCACGGTTACATTTGCCATTTTGTTTGCGGCACCGAAAAAGGAACTGGTTTTCTGTGGCGTATCAGGCGGGCTTGCCTGGCTGGTTTATTTTATTTTGTACAGGCAGTCGGGGAATGTGGTTTTGGGCAGTCTGGTGGCAACCTTTGTTTTGACAATTTTAAGTCGTATTCTGGCAGTAGCAAGATGCAATCCTGCCACGATTTATCTGGTATCTGGGATTTTCCCACTGGTTCCGGGAGCCGGTATCTATTATACGGCATATTATCTGATATCCGGAATGCCGGCAAAATGCTCGGCAAAAGGGCTGGAAACTTTTGAGATCGCCCTGGCCATTGTATTTGGGATTATTTTTGGCTTCTCGATTCCGGAAGCACTGTTTCATAAAAGGAAACAGTAAGTAATGGGAAAGGATTATACGGATGATATGATTACAAGCAGTGCAAATCAGCAGATGAAACATCTGTCACAGCTGATGAAAAGGGCGAAAGAACGAAAAAAAGAACAGGTCTTTGTTGTGGAAGGAATAAAGATGTTTCAGGAAGCACCGGCGGATACGGTGGTGTCTGTCTACGTGTCGGAAAGTTTTCTGGAAAAACCGGAACATGAAAAATGTCTGCAGGGATACCGGTATGAGGTCGTGAGTGATGCGGTATTCCGGGAAATTTCGGATACACAGACTCCGCAGGGAATCCTTGCGATTGTCCGCATGCCGAAGTATGATCTGCCCGATCTTTTGCAGGGGGATCACACGCATCTTTTAATTCTTGAGAGCGTGCAGGATCCGGGAAATCTTGGAACGATGGTGCGCACCGGAGAGGGTGCCGGCATCACGGGAATTATAATGAATAAAACGACGGTGGATCTGTTTAACCCAAAAACCATACGCTCAACGATGGGAAGTATCTACCGTGTTCCGTACCTGATCACGGAGCATCTGCCGGATCTGCTTGATGAGCTGCATAAGGAGAATATCCGATTGTATGCGGCACATTTAAAAGGAGATACATATTATGATGCCTTTGATTTTACCGGGGCATGTGGCTTCCTGATTGGAAATGAGGGGAACGGTCTGTCTGATGAAATTGCAGAGTGTGCGGATTGCTATCTGAAGATTCCCATGGAGGGAAAGGTGGAGTCGCTGAATGCAGCCGTTTCCGCAGCACTTTTGATGTATGAATGTAAGAGACAGCGGGGAGAGCACAATGAAAATATGGTTTAAAATCTGGGAAAACACACACTTATTAAAATCGGAAACCATAGAAGATGATACGGAGGATACACGTACACATAAGATTTTTCATGCGCTTGAAGAAGTCTGTCTGAAGTGGGATCTGGGAAAACCGATCTGGTTTGATGCGAATATAGCGGAATTTCAAAGGCATGCGCGAACGAGGTTTGGCAAGGACAATTTTGTGGAGGAAACAGAATTTGATTATCTGGAGATACAGGTGATAGACGAAGATTAAAAAAATATTAAATTTGTTGCTTTCTGCGTACAGAACGTGTTTCTTGTGATATGATAATACCGTATGGGAAAGCGCGTTAATACATGTGTGAGGTCTGCTTTCGCATTTATGAAAGGAATGTCTGCCATTGTGGCAGGAAAGAGGAGGAATGACATGGGAACATCGCAGATGCTGGGGGAAGATATTGATAGTTGGGAAACTATGATGTTTTTATATAATTCAGCACTGAAAGAGGTCGGAACAAAACTTGAGATTTTAAATGACGAGTTTGTTCATATACATAAGTACAATCCGATTGAATATATTAAGTCGCGGATTAAAACACCGGAAAGTATTGTAAAAAAATTAAAGCGTGACGGATATGAGAGTACGATCGAGAATATGAGAAATTATATTAACGATATTGCAGGAATCCGTATTGTCTGCTCGTTTACTTCGGATATTTACCGTCTTGCAGAGATGATCGGAAAACAGAATGACCTGACCGTGATCTGTGTAAAAGACTATATCAAAAATCCGAAAGTCAGCGGTTACAAGAGTTTCCATATGCACGTGACGGTTCCCATCTTTTTATCGGACCGTGTGGTTGATACAAAGGTGGAAATCCAGATCCGCACCATTGCAATGGATTTCTGGGCAAGTCTGGAGCACAAGATTTATTATAAATTTGAGGGGCATGCCCCGGAATATATCAGCCGGGATCTGCGTGCCTGTGCAGAAATTGTTTCAAATCTCGATGCAAAGATGCTGCAGCTGAATGAAGCAATTTTAGAAGAAAAGGAAAAAGAGGAACAGAAGAAAAAGGAAGAATAGTTACGAAGAATAAAACTATTACGGAACAGTCGGAAAGAAGGAAATGCTATGGTACCTTCCATTGCACGTCAGAGTGTGATTTTAAAATGTAATATGCAAAAATCCGTGATGCTTGGAAACTACGAATTTTTCTATGCTGCGGGATTGATGAGAAAATTATACAACATAGAGATCCGGACAGATATGGAACCGGAACAGATTCTGGAAGCGATTCTGCAGGTGCAGGATAATCTGGCTCCGCAGAGTGAACAGGAAAAATATCTGATACAGATCATAAAGAATTATGAGCCGTCAGCGGATCATGATGCACAGATGGATGAGCTGTTTGCCTGGGGAGAACAGGAACCTGACATGTGGCAGGTCACGACATCGTTCCATCCGGTTATAAGGTAACTATGAGCGATAGTTACCTTATATTTTGCAATTTTCGTACATACTACAAGTAATTTTAAAAGAAAGATGAGGATGTATGAAATGAGTAAGATGACTCTGGAACAGGAAGAAGTGCGCAATCAGGAGTATAATGAGTATGTCGAACAGATGACACCGAAACATAATCTGTGGGCAAATATGGGAAAAGCCTTTTTGCTGGGGGGAGGTATCTGCCTGTTGGGACAGATTATTTTACAGATTGCAGCCGGGGTATTCGGACTTAAGGCAGAGGATGCCGCTCTTTGGTGCAGTTTACTTCTTGTTCTTCTTTCGGTGATCCTGACGAGCTGTAATGTATATGGGATTCTTGCCAACTGGGGAGGTGCAGGGGCATTGGTTCCGATTACCGGATTTGCAAATGGCGTGTGTGCTTCTGCGGTGGAATTCCAGAAAGAGGGACAGGTATTTGGTATCGGATGCCAGATTTTTAAGATTGCTGGTCCGGTGATTTTGTATGGAATTTTTTCAAGCTGGGTGCTGGGATTTATTTACTGGCTATTTTAAATTCGCTGGTATCTATGTCGATAAAATCCATGTAAAAGATACCAGTGAGGTATCTATATACTGAAAATTTAATGTTCAGATACCGGAAAGTCTCTATGGATCAAAAATTACGTCTTCAGATACCGCTTTTTTGGGAAAAACGGTATCTGGAGACGTAATTTTTTCTATATAGGTGACATTTGAAAATTTTAAGCATTAAAATTTCGGGAAAACGTCACCTTAGACTGTAATTTTTCATCCATAGATACCGTGTTTTATCATCAAGTGATTTAACAGGATGCTTTTCAATTATATTTTTTCAACCACCGTCATATAGAGAAAACTTATGTTTTTTTTCGCGTACTTTTCCTGAATTTGCACATACTACCATGGAAAATAGGTAATCAAAGAGGTGCAGAATGAAAGAAAAACGGGAAATAGTTTATCTGAAGGCAGACCGCAACAGTGTCTGCCATGATCCAAAAATAAAGATACAGGATGTGATGTCTGTACAGTGTGCAGATTCTGCAATCTGTGCCGGAATAAAAAATAAAACACTGTATACGTTTAAGAAAAACGATGACCAGAAAAAAGAAGGAAAAAAGAAAAAACGAATGGAAGTATTTTCGATGCTAAATGTGATCGAACGGATACAGACGGATTACCCGGATGTGGAAATTGTTAGTATCGGGGAACAGGATTTTGTGGTGCAATTGTTAGATGCACCGATGGCACCGAAATGGCTGGAGACGCTTAAAGTTGTTGTGATGGTTGTAGTAATCTTTCTTGGAGCGGCATTTACGATTATGGCATTTAACAATGACGTGTCCGTGGGGGAAGTGTTCGACCGGTTTTATCAGCAGGTGATGGGAAAAGAAAAACCGAAAGTATCAGAAATCGAAATTTTTTACTGTCTGGGACTGGCAGTGGGAATTTTGGTATTTTTTAACCATATCGGAAAGAAAAAAATCACTTCAGATCCGACACCGATTCAGGTTGAGATGCGAAAGTATGAACAGGATGTCGATATGACGTTTATAGAGAACGCGGGAAGAAAGGGGCATGAACACGATGTTTCTTAGACACATTTTTATGGCGGGCCTTGCGACAGCCTGCGGCATTGCGGTTTCTGCCGGAACGTTTGCGTTTCTTCTGGTGATCGGGGTCATTCCGCGCATGATCAAACGCTGCAATTTTGGAGAACGGATACTGATGGTCGAAAATACGGTTATACTGGGGGTATTGACCGGTGCCGTATTTTCTGTGATGGAGTGGAAGGCACAGCTGCCGTATCCGTGGCTGGCGCATGTCATTTTGGGCGCTTATGGAACTGCAGCGGGAATTTTTGTGGGATGTACTGCGGTGGCACTGGCAGAAATATTAAATACTTTTCCGATCCTGTTCCGGCGTCTGTATATCAACCGTGGACTCAGTGGTGTTATGATTGCCATGGCACTGGGGAAAATGGCTGGTTCTTTTTATTATTTCTTTTTTGGTTACGGGCTTCCAAAATATTGGTAAATCCATATTTTCTAATTGCAATCTTCTTTGTGTCTGGCGTATAATAAAAGGTACGATTAGTTACAGACTAAAGGAGAGAATTTTAAATGGGCAGATATGCATTGGATATGGAAAAATATGCAGATTTGGCAAGGACTGCATCTGCGGAGGGATGCGTGTTATTGAAAAATGACAACAGTACCCTGCCACTTAAAAAAGGAGATAAAGTTGCTGTATTTGGGCGCATGGCGTTTCATTATTACAAGAGCGGACTTGGTTCCGGCGGATTGGTTAATACACGCTATGTCGTCAGTATTTTAGATGCCTTGCGGGCATGCAAAGATATCAAACTGGATGAAAAGCTGCTTGGCATGTATGAGACCTGGATCAAAGAGCATCCCTATGACGAGGGAGCAGGCTGGGGGCTGGTTCCGTGGTCACAGGAAGAAATGCCGGTGACAGAGGAGATGCTAAATGCCGCATCGGAGGATGATGTGGCACTGGTGATCATCGGGCGTACAGCAGGAGAAGATCAGGATAATACGGACAAGCCTGGCAGCTATGAACTGACGCCGACAGAAGAAGATCTCATTCGCAAAGTCAGCAGCACATTTTCCCGCACCGCAGTGATTTTGAATGTTGGAAATATCATTGATATGAAATGGGTTAAAACGTTTGATCCGGCAGCGGTGCTTTACGCATGGCAGGGAGGCCAGGAAGGCGGAAACGGTGTCTGTGATGTGCTCACAGGATGTGTCAACCCGTGCGGAAAACTGACAGACACCATCGCGGAGTCGATTGACGATTATCCGTCTACTGCAAATTTCGGAGACCTGAAAAAGAACTACTACAAAGAAGATATCTATGTAGGATACCGTTATTTTGAGACTTTTGCAAAAGATAAGGTATTGTATCCGTTCGGATTTGGCTTGTCTTATACGTCTTTTTCGGTAGAAGCAGCTGCAAAAGAAAAAGACAAAGATACGGTCCGTGTGGAGGCTGTGGTCAAAAATACCGGATTACTGGCAGGAAAAGAAGTGCTTGAGGTCTATGCGAAAGCTCCACAGGGGGTGTTGGATACGCCGGAACGTGTGCTTTGTGGATTTGCAAAGACAAAGGAACTGGCAGCAGGGGAAGAAGAGCATATTACTCTGGAGATTCCGAAAAATACATTTGCCTCCTATGATGACAGTGGTGTAACCGGACACAGGGACTGTTTTGTGCTGCTGGAGGGTACTTATACCATTTATGTGGGAACCGATGTGCGGACGGCACAAAAGGCAGGCAGTTATCCGCAGACGTTTACGGTGATTGAACAGCTTGAGGAAGTTTGTGCACCGCAGAAACCGTTTGCCCGTATGACAAGAAAGCCGGGTGATGTGATCGGATATTCCGATACACCGGAACGGATCTATGGTCCGTATGACCGCGTGGAAAAACCGGCAGAGATTTCACAGACTGGCGATAAAGGCTATCGTCTGGAAGATGTATATGACAAAAAGATTTCCATGGAGACATTTGTGGCACAATTGTCGGACGAGGATCTGATTATGCTGTTCCGCGGAGAAGGCATGTGCAGTCCGAAGGTGACTCCGGGTACTGCAGCGGCATTTGCAGGACTGACTCCGTCTTTGAGGAAGTTTAGAATTCCGGCAGAATGTGCATCGGACGGACCATCCGGAATACGTATGGACTGCGGAACAAAGGCGTTTTCCCTTCCGAACGGAACGCTGCTCGGATGTACATTTAACTGTGAACTGGTGCGTCAATTATATGAAATGACAGGGCTTGAACTACGGTTAAACCGTGTAGATACATTGCTCGGACCGGGATTGAATATTCACAGAAATCCGTTGAACGGACGAAACTTTGAGTATATTTCCGAAGATCCGTTTTTAACCGGAAAAATGGGAGCCGCACAGCTGCAGGGACTTAATATTGCAGGTTCCACAGGAACCATCAAACATTTTGCGGCAAACAATCAGGAAACGAAACGACATGAGGCAGATTCGATTATTTCCGTGCGGGCACTGCGGGAAATTTATCTGAAGGGATTTGAAATTGCGGTAAAAGAAGGACCGGCTCGCTCTGTTATGACTACATATGGCCCGGTCAACGGGGTGTGGACTGCAGGAAGTTATGATCTCAATACCATTGTATTGCGCAAAGACTGGGGATTTTCCGGCATCGTTATGACCGACTGGTGGGCAAAGGCAAACCATGAGGGACAGCCATCGGATCCGCGTATACATGCGGTCATGGCAGCGGCACAGAATGATGTATATATGGTGACTGCAGATGCGCAGGATATGCAGCAGGATGATATGCTCGAAGAATTCCAGAAGGGAAATCTTACGAGAGGACAGCTGCAGAGAAATGCCATCAATATATTGCAGTTTGTACTAAAATCCCCGGCGATGCTTTATGAGATGGATAGGATTTCTCCGGAAGAACTTAAAGACCGGAAGAATGCTGCAAAAGATGATCTGGATGTCTCAAAGATGATGAAATTTGTGGCAGATGAACAGGGAAACATCCGCATTTCCGGTGGCGGCTGGGATACACATCAGGGAAAAGAAATACTTGCGGATCTGGATTTGAAAGCCGGAAGTTATGAACTGCAGATGAAAGTGAAATCAAATCTGGATGATCTGGCACAGCTTCCGGTAACGGTATATCTGGACAATATTATCAAAGGAACAATGTCCTTCCGGGGATCGAAAGGGCAGTGGGTGACACAGCAGATCCGGTTTGATACATTCGAGGGACATCATTATATGAGATTATATTTTGGAGCAACCGGACTTACGGTAGATCATATAGCGTTTCAGCTGTCCGGGTGCGCAGACAAGGAGCAGTAATACATGAATGTTTTAAAAGTAAAAAAGGGAGAAACGCTCGCCAAAAAACAGGACAAGGTGATGGAGTGGTATCTGATTCAGGAGGGTTCCGTGATCCGGCAGTTTGCATTTGCAGAGATCATTATGCACCGGAATGCAATTGTGGGTATTCTCGAGAACGAATGGTTTGCCTGCGATTATGTGGCAAATGAAGATACGACATTGATTGTGATTCCATGTAAAAATGCACAGGATCTGCGGAAAATTTTATCGGAGCATGAAAACTTCCGCCCGATTTTTTGCGTACGGCAGTGGAACAGCGGCATCAGGCACTGTGTCTGTATGCCAGTCTGCAGAAAAAATGCATGCTTTTACATAATGCTGCGGAAACGTTGTACAGCGAATACAAAAATCTGTGCAGCGAGAAGCTTCTTGATGAACAGGATTTTCCGCGTATGGAACAGTTTGCAGCTTTAAAAATGCAGCACCGTGCGGAAAACTGGGAGATTGCAAACAGTAACAGTCTGGTCCGGAGTTATCTGAAAGAATATATGCAGCTGATGATCAAAGATGACAGTCTGTGTGTGGGAGCAATCATGGAGGCGGCGGCACAGATGCGCCGTGTGACACAGGGAATCGGCGAGATGGTAAATTATCTGCAGTACAACAGGGATATTTTATTTTCAGATTCCAGAGATGATATTTTTCATCTGTTTTTTGCAATGGCAGTCCAGCAGTCGCAGAAAAAGCAGGACATTTCCGAGATCAAAAAGCGTCTGTTAAATATGGTGGATGTCATGACAAAGCTTGATGTATACGACAAAAAGCAGATGGCGGAGGCACATGAACTCTGCGAGAATTACGACTTTACCAAGGAGTCCGAAGGCCGTATCAATATTATGCGTGAGGATTGTATTGCACATATTATGGAGTATGCAGGATATGGCAGCGATATGATCAGGGATTTCCACAGCATTGTGCAGCAGTACCGGGAGCTGCCGGATATGATGTCTACAGACAATGAGGCGAGACAGCTGCGCAGGGAAATCACAAAGGTCTTTTACGATATTTATACCAAGGCGTTTATGAGATCAGTTGAGGAACTGGTCAAGCCGTCACCGATCATGATGATGTTTTTCAATTTTGGGTTTATGGATGCGGAGGTGCTGGGGGAAACTAACACAAATGCACTGTATAATCTGACGGATTCGCTTGGATTGTTTCACTCTGCAAATGTCTATACGGTTTATGATTGGCTGGTACAGATTTATCAGGGAAAGAAAGAACCGTCCCGCAATGAATTTGACCAGGATTTCAATGCATTTCTGCTGGAAGAAAAGAGAACTGGGAATATTACGGAAGCGCAGATGCAACAGTATAAAAATGACAGCAGGCAGAAAGTACAGTTTGAGATCCGCAATATGTTTACCTCCGGAAACCGTGTGACCTATGGCCGTGTGACTACATTCTGTCCGGTTCTGATGGAAGAGGATTTCATCAACACCGTGGAAAAGATGGCAGTTACCGCAGAAAAAATTGCCGATGCCATCAATAAGGTGCGCTGTGTGGATTATTCTGCACTCTATCATGATGTCATGTTTTCCGATCCGGATCGCGGAATCAATCAGGAATGGATCAAAAAGGAGATTCTGCCGGATGTGATTCTGATGCCAAATGCCGGAACCCGTACCCTGATGTGGCAGGAGACATCCGGTGCCAAGATTGATACACCAGCGCGTTTTCTGTTTCCGATCTTTTCCGCAGTGGATCTCGATGATCAGATGGTGGAATGTATCGGCCGATACCGCTGGGAGATCTGCAGACGTGTGCAGGGTGTATACTGGAACGATATCCGGGAGAAATCGCTTACGGCGGAGTACTGTGATTTTATTCAGTATTATCGCAAAAATTCAGATCTTTCTGCAGATGCAAAGGAAAAGATCAAGACTGCATTGTCCCGTGCGCGCAACAGTTACCGTGAGGTATTTGTCAAGGATTATCAGGCGTGGATGAAGTATGAGTCACAGGGAAGTTTCCGACTGAATAAGGTGGCAAGGGATATTCTGGTAAGGTATTGTCCGTTTGCAAAGGATATCCGACAGGGACTGGCCACCAATCCACAGTACCAGAATGCATTTCACAGACTTGATGCGGAAAACAGAAAGAAACTGCAGCGGTTCCGTTCTGTTTACGATAAATATGAGGCAGCAGGTGGAGAGATCACACCGGAACTGAAAGAAAATCTGCGGTTTTATCAGATGTAGGAACGGATATGGAATATATAGCTTATGTAGAGACCCCGTATAAAGAAAAATTTGGAATTCCCAGACAGAGCGGGCTGGCGGAGAGTACCTGTGGGGAAATTATTTTCACACCGAAATTCCGGAATCCGGATGCAGTGCGTGGAATCGAAGAGTTTTCCCACCTGTGGCTTCTCTGGGAGTTTTCCAGGGCAAAGCAGGATACCTTTCATGCAACGGTAGCACCTCCCCGTCTGGGAGGAAAAGAAAAACGGGGCGTGTTTGCCACACGTTCCCCCTTTCGCCCGAATTCGATCGGACTTTCATGCGTGAAACTTGAAAAGGTACGCATTGATCAGAAGCTTGGACCGGTTCTTACGGTTTCCGGCTGGATCTGCTCGATCACACGCCGCTTTTCGATATCAAACCGTATCTGCCGTACGTGGATGCCCATCCGGAGGCAAAAAACGGCTTTGCGGAAAAATTCCGGGAGTTTCAGATACCGGTAGTATTTCCGGAGGAATTGCAGGCACAGATTCCGGAACATCTGCGAGGACCGCTTCTTGAGGTTCTTGCACAGGACCCCAGGGCAGCATACAACAAAAAGCCGGATTATATCTACGGGATGGCATTTGATGATTATGACATCCGGTTTACGGTGGCAGAGGGAATCCTGACGGTAAAAGAGGTCACAAGGCGCACGCAGGAGTGGAAAAAAGTCAAGTGAGAGTTGCGCTTGCGTGGGGAAAGTCTTATAATAGAACCATCAAAAGTCAAAAACGCGAAGAAATTCGTGTAGTAGTGAGGTAAGAGGATGAAAGAGTTAAAAGAGTACATTCGCAGTATCCCGGATTTCCCGGAGAAAGGAATTATTTTCCGTGATGTCACAAGTGTACTGCAGGATGCAGATGCACTGAAGCTTTCCATTGATGAACTGGCAAAACGCTTAGAGGGCGTTGATTTTGATGTGATCGCCGGAGCAGAATCCAGAGGTTTTATCTTTGGGGCACCACTTGCTTATGTCATGCATAAGCCGTTTGTACCGATTCGTAAAAAAGGAAAACTGCCGTGTGAGACAGTTGAAAAAACATATGATCTAGAGTATGGTACGGCAACGATTGAAATGCATAAAGATGCCGTTAAAAAGGAGAAAAGGTTGTACTTTTGGATGATCTGATTGCAACCGGCGGAACCATGAAAGCTGCTGCGGAACTGGTAGAGGAACTTGGCGGTGAAGTGGTAAAGATGCTGTTTCTCATAGAGTTAAGCGATCTCAACGGACGGGAAGTTTTAAAGGACTATGACGTGGACTCTGTTGTACAGTTCGAGGGAAAATAAAACCTGGTTTGAGACAGGCGTAAAAGAAATAAAAGAATGGATAAAAGCCCTTCGCGCTATGGGGCACACGATGGTGTGTCCTGTGGTTGTGGGGGGCTTTCTAATATTTGATTGTAAATAAAAAGGTGATTTGTTATTATCATTTTATGATGTATTTGTTTATGAAATTGAATGATGAAACTGAAATAGTGCATTCTGAAATCTAAGGCACATTTAATTATAGAATTGGCAAAAGAAGGAGGAGAAACACCGAAACAATGGGTATAAACGTTTCATTCGAGATGGGATAGTCTGTGAAGAAAAATGGGAAAAACAACGGACGCCAATAATTGTGTGTAGAACCATCAGCCTAGCAAATACGCCATTTCCTTGATATGGTTCTATTCTAGCAATGGCAGGTGCCATCACGGCTCCCATATTCATGGAATCTTTGATTCCGTAATCTACAATCTTTCCGGTTGTGACCCCCGCCACCTTTGCCAGCGGCTGCTTCGCCTCTTTTGACAGAATAAATGCACCGCCTCCAGTCACTGTCCATGTGGCACTTACCGGACGCTGGTTTGCGTATTCCAGCGGAAAACGGAACTGTTTTTCCGCGCTGGCAAAATGGCTTGAAGTGACTGCCGCCACGCGATCCGCATATCCGGCCGCTACCGTCATTGCAGAAAGTGCCAGTGCTTCTCCACACGTGGAACATGCCCCGTACAGTCCAAACAGTGGAATTTCAAACGTTTTTAATCCAAATGATGAGGCAATCAGCTGTCCAAGCAGATCTCCGGCAAACAGGTACCTCATATCTTCCGGCTTTTGATCTGCTTTCCCGAGGGCAAGCGTCAATGCTTCTTTCTGCAGACTGCTCTCTGCGGCCTCCCATGTCTGCTGACCAAATTTATCATCCGGTCCGATACAGTCAAAGGCATCTGCCAGGGGGCCTTCCCCCTCTTTGGTTCCAACCACAGATGCTGTTCCAATAATAAAAGGAGCCTTTGCAAAGCAAAGACTCCCTGATCCAACCTGCTGATCCATACTGTCTCTCCTTACTTTGTTTTTCTGATAGTATGTACAGGTCGTGCGGTTTTATTCTTGCATAATTATCATCTGACCTCTGCACCATAAGTCATAACTTATTTCATAATCTCCCAATAACCAGATTTCGGCGATCCATGACGAACCAAAATCTCTGACGTTTTCATTTTTTTAATATTATTTTCAACAGTTCGTCCAGAAATACCTATTTTCTCTGCTATTTTCTTAGCTCTATTGTATTACCAAAAGCAGCTAATTCAGTGAATGCAGATATGATGTCTGTTACACAGATTCATCAAAAGTTAGAAAAAGGATATGCCGATATAGAGAAAGGAAATGTTGAGGATACAGCTAGTGCGTTTGTGGCATTTAGAGAGAGGCATTAATGAAGCAATATAATCGCATTGCTGATGAAATACTTACATTAGACACTTTCCCGGAACGATTTAG
>ENA-OQDM01000426-OQDM01000426.1-human-gut-metagenome-genome-assembly--contig:-NODE-426-length-25235-cov-2.366696_pt1 | contig 25235 bp, 30 predicted proteins | sample MGYA00242772_ERZ504605 | MGnify/ENA primary metagenome ERZ504605 (study PRJEB26092, sample SAMD00036348) | human gut metagenome | host: Homo sapiens | study: EMG produced TPA metagenomics assembly of... | reverse complement strand
TGATGCATTAACTGCTTTAGCCAAAGCTCCGGTTACGAAGTTAGAGATAATTTTGTAAATATACATGAAACAGTGGTTATGAATCTTTTACAACATCGGGAACAGTATCAGTTATTAAATTGTCTATTTAAAGAAAATATAAAAGAAGAATCGAAGAATTTTTATATTTTCTGGGTATATGAGGTGCAACTTTGGACGGAACTTGTAGTAGCATATTCTTCGGATAGAGATAAAAGAAGGGAGATTTCTATGAGCTGTGGAGCTATGAAAAAAAGTGGAGCGGATTTGAGAAAAGCAATTATGGCTGCAAAGGGTATGACTTCCAGTGAAGGCTTGAGAGGTATTGAATATCAGTTGTTAAATGCTTTAGCTGTAAGAAACGTAAATAAATTTATGGATGTTGTAATGCGTTTGTACAGTGCATATGGTTCCAAGAGAAATGAGGATGGACATGAACTTTTGATACCGACTGGATTTGTTCAGATGTTAAATGACAAACAGAAATTTACAGAATATGGATATGCGTTTGTAATGGGATTAGTAGGATCTTACGAGCCTAAGAAGGAGGAAGCATGATTATGAAAAGAGAAGGTTTAACATTTACAGTAATTTTTCTGGCAGAAAGTGCGAACTATGGGGAAGGAATTGGAAATATTTCATCACTGAAAAAAATGACCAGAGGAAACTATGAAGAGTATTCTTATATTTCCAGGCAGGCACTGAGATACAACATGGTGCAGCAAGCAAAATGGGATACTACGCCTGTAGATGGAAAAAGTGGAGTAGTACAGTTTGCTCCCTCTGCAACAATTGAAGATTACCCGGAGATTGATCTGTTTGGATATATGAAAACAACATCCAAAGGAGAAGACCAGAATGGTGGAGCTTCTACAAGAAGTGCAGTTGCCAGACTCAGTAATGCTATTGCGCTGGAACCATTTCAGGGAAATCTTGAATTTTTGACAAATATGGGGATTGCTTTGAGAGGAAATCTGCCGAATGGAATTGCTCAGAGTGAGATACATCGTTCTTATTATTCTTATACTATGTCTATAGATCTGGACAGAGTAGGTGTAGATGGTGAAATTAATATTGCAGAAGAGGATAAAGCGGAAAGAGTGAAAGTTCTCCTGGACTCTGTTCATTATTTGTACAGAGATATTAAAGGAAGAAGAGAAAATCTCAGTCCATTATTTATAATTGGAGGCAGATACAGCAGAAAAAATCCATTTTTTGAGAACAGAGTAAAAGTAGATGCAAATAAGATTAATGTAAGTACACTGCAGGAATTACTTGAGGATGATAATATCAGAAATTATACGTATGCAGGTGTTACAGCGGGTATTTTTGATAATGAAGATAAATTAAAAGATGTATTAAAAGCAGAATCAGTAGGTGCAGTATTTAATCATCTGAAAAAGGAAGTGGAGCAGTATTATGGAGAGGGCAATCAGGATTAAGTGTTTCCAGAATCTTGTAAATTATAGAAAACCCGGAAGCTTTATTATTAAAGAGACGTTTCCTCTTCCGCCATATTCTACAGTTCTTGGGATGATCCATGCAGCTTGTGGTTATACAGAATTTCATCCAATGAAGCTCTGCATACAAGGAACAAATAGTGGGACGGTATCAGAACTTTATACAAGATATTCATTTTCAGCAGGTACGAAATATGAAGAAGGACGACATCAGATCTGTGTTGAAGATGGAGAAAAATATGGAATTTTCAGAGGAATTGCCAATGTTGAACTGGTCTGTGACAATGATATGGTGATACATGCAATTCCAGAAGAGGAAGATTTTGAGAAAGTATATAATTCACTGAAATATCCGCCAAGATATTTATCACTTGGACGATATGAAGATCTGCTGGATATTGAGCGGGTGGATATTGTGAATATTCATCAGGAAGATGAAGTGGCAATAAAGAGAGATATGTATATACCGGTGAGTTACGGAAGTGAGTTGGGGGCCAGACGCGGAACAATATATAATCTTACAAAAGAATATGAAATTACAAAACAGGGGTTGCGCCGCTGGAAAAAAGAAAATGGAAGAGTAAAGGCTTATTATTGTTCTGAAGGAGTAGTAATAGACGAAGGAGCGTATGTGGATGATTTTGAGAAAGATGCAGCGCTGATATTTTGCTGATTAACAAATAAGAAAGTTATCAGCAATGAGATTGGTTTGGAAATGCGGTGGATTATGGATAGGTTTACAAGGAGGCAGGACAAATATCCTGCCTCCGGAAGGAGAAAGCTATGGAGTATTATGCAAAATCCAGACAAAAGATCTTGACTCAGGGAGAGATAGATAAAGTCAAAAATGAACTAGAAGATCTTATAATGAATCTTGAAGGTGAATTTACAGAAACAGATCTTAAAATTATCAGAAATAATATATCTCATTTGCAGGATACAGAAGAAGAGGGACAGAAAACGTTAAAGGAACATCAGAATGACATTGTAAAATGTGCAGAGTTGTTTTTTGAGGAATATGGCGAATATTTTACAGAAAAAGAAAAATGTTTGGTTATAGAAGCTTGTAGAATGCATGATTGGGGAAAAGCGAATCTGATTTTTCAGGGGTTAGTAAATTCAGCTCAGGTTAAAGAACAATATTCTGATATAGGACGGATTACACAGATTCCGCATGGATTTTTTAAGCGCAGTTACCATATCAAGAAATGAATTTAAAAAATTATCGGAATTGTTTTCAGAAGCAGATTTCAGACCATTTATCACAGCGGTATATCATCACCACGATAGAGAAGACATTTATGAGGGAGATGAAATCCAGGAATATGCAGTAAAATACTATGCAGAACAGATAAGCGAATATTTAAAGAAGGATATCAAAAAATTATATTGTAGTAACCAGAATAAATTGTTGTATCGCAATAATTCTTATGCCTGTGAAACTCCAATTGAACCTAAGATGTGGGAAGAGTATCTTTTGATCAAGGGCTTGCTTAATAAATTTGATTACACAGTAAGTGCAGGGTATGAGAGGGCAGAAATTGCGCCAGATTTGCGAGAGAAAAAACTGAAAAAAAATATAGAAGTTTATCTTCAGAATAAAGAATTGCGGCCTGCACAGAAATTTATGATGGAACACAGAAATGAAAATTTGGTTGTTGTAGCACCTACAGGTTCCGGTAAAACAGAAGCAGCATTGTTATGGCTTAATGGAGAAAAAGGATTTTATACTCTTCCATTGAAGGTATCTTCTAATGCGATTTATTCTCGTATTAAAAATAATTATTCTTATGAGAATGTTGCGTTGTTACATTCTGACAGTATGGCAATGTACTTAAAAGAGTATAAAGAAAATGATTTAGACATTAATGAAAAATATGACCGTGCAAAAATGCTTGCACAGCCATTAACTGTTTGCACAGTTGATCAGCTTTTTAAATTTGTTTATAAGGCACTGGGAACAGAAATTTTTGCAGCAACTTTGAAGTATTCTAAATTAATATTGGATGAAATTCAATCATATGAACCGGTAGTTATTGCGATTATTATATATGGATTGAAGACAATCCAGGAAATGGGAGGGCGTTTTGCAATTATCACGGCAACATTTCCGCCAGTTCTTAAGCATTTTATGGAAGAAAATGGTTTGATAGAAAATAAACAGTATATTTTTAAGGATTTTACAGGAGAAGAATACTTAACAAATCAGGTTGTGCGACATAAGATTCGGATTAGAAAATCAGAAATGGATATTGATGAAATATTAGAGCAGGGCAGAAATAAAAAGATTTTGGTTATCTGTAATACAGTTTCCCGAGCACAAAAGATTTATAAAGAAATGCAGGAAAAATCAGAAAATGTTTATTTGTTGCATTCGCGTTATATAAGAAGAGACAGAGCTTTTCTGGAAAAACAGATTATGGATTTTGCGGAATCAGAAGAAGCTGGCATATGGATAACAACGCAGATTGTGGAAGCGAGTCTGGATATAGATTTTGATGTACTTCATACGGAGATGTGTACAGCAGATAGTCTTTTACAGAGAATGGGGCGTTGTAACAGAAAAGGAAGATATTTTCCGGAAGAAGCAAATGTTATCATATATGATAATAGAAATGGCGTTGGAAAAAATGGCATTTATGATTTGGTTATGTATGATCGTTCGCTTAAATTGCTTGCTCAGTATGAAAATTTAGAGTTTGTAGAAAGCATGAAAACGATATATATGAATCAGGTTTATGATTCAGACGAAATAAAGGGAACAGGCTATTATGAAGAAATTGAGAAATGTCTGAACAAACTTTCGGAGATTCATCCTGTAGATTATAAACTGAAGGATGCTGAAATAAGGAAAATCAATAGTGTAACAGTTGTACCGGAAGAGATTTATCAAGAAAAAATGGATTTGTTTGAATGTGGAACAGATTTTCTGAGAAAATCCAATGTGAGTAAAGAAACTAAAAGTCTTATAAGATCTAAGTTGGAGGATATGACATTAAATTTAAGTATTTACAGGAATAAATATCCGGAAAATGTAGATAGAGTTTCTGTTGGTTTTAAAAATTGCAAAAAAGTTACAGATATTCATCGTACAGAATATAAATATGAATTTGATCCTAAAACAGGAAAAGGTCAGGGATTGTTGACATCTGAGATTCTTGAGCAGTGTGGATATTTTATGTAGGAGAAAATGTATGGATGAGAGAATCACTGGTGTGATGATTTATTATTATTTCGTCTGTAAGCGGAAATTATGGTATTTTTGTCATGATATTCGGATGGAAACGGAGAATGAAGATGTAATGCTTGGTAAGATTCTGGATGAGAGCAGTTATAAGAAAAAGGATAAACATGTAAATATCGATGATATTATAAATATTGATTTTATTAGTGAGCATAAGGAACTGCATGAGATTAAGAAGAGTAAGGCGGTGGAAGATGCTGGAATCTGGCAGGTGAAGTATTATCTTTATTATTTGCAGAAACGAGGGGTGAGCGGACTTAAAGGGAAGATTGATTATCCGTTGCTGAAGAAGTCGGTAATTGTTGAATTGTCAGAAAAAGATGTGGAAATTCTGGAGCGGATTATTATTGAGATTACAGATATTAAACATCAGGAGATTCTGCCGGTTTCTGGTAATAGTAAATTATGCAAAAAATGTGCTTATTATGATTTATGTACTATATAACTTTGGATTTGTATAGGGGGAAAAGCATGAAGCAAAGTTTTTATGTTTATAATAACGGGGATTTGAAACGGAAAGATAATACGCTTCAGTTTACAAATTATGATGGTGAAAAGCGGGATATTCCTATTGAGCGGATTTCAGATATTTATGTTATGTCTGAGATGTCGTTTAATACGAAGTTTATTGATTACATATCTCAGTATGGGATTCCGATGCATTTTTTCAATTATTATAATTTTTATATGGGAAGTTATTATCCGAGAGAAAGTCTGCTAGCGGGCCAGCTGTTGGTGAAGCAGGTCAACTATTATACAGATTATGAGAAAAGGCTGGTTCTTGCAAGAAAATTTATAGAGGCGGCAGCAGATAGTATTTATCGGAATCTTCGGTATTATAATGGTCGGGGAAAAGATGTGTCGGAATATCTCAGAGATGTGGATTCTCTTCGTAAACAGCTAAGTAGTGTGACAACGATTGAAGAACTGATGGGAATTGAGGGGAACATCAGGAGAAGATATTATGCTGCGTGGAATGTGATTGTTAATCAGGAGATTCAGTTTGAAAAGCGTGTAATGCATCCACCAGATAACATGATCAATTCTTTGATTTCTTTTGTAAATACACTAATTTATACGAAAGTGCTTGGCGAGATTTATCATACACAGTTGAATCCTACGATCAGTTATCTGCATGAACCTGGAGCAAGACGGTTTTCATTGAGTCTGGATATTGCGGAAGTGTTTAAACCATTGATTGGTGACAGATTGATTTTCTCGTTGTTGAATCGAAATCAGATTACAGAGGATAGTTTTACGAAGGAACTAAATTTTCTTCATTTGAAAAAAGATGCTTCTAAACTGATTGTATCTGAACTTGAAAAGAATCTTAAAAAGACTGTGATGCACAAGAATTTGGGAAGGCAGGTTTCTTATCAGTATTTACTTCGGTTGGAGTGCTATAAGTTGATAAAGCATCTGCTTGGTGAAAAAGAATATGAAGGGTTCAGGATATGGTGGTGAATTATGTATGTAGTTTTGGTTTATGATGTGAGTCAGCAGGAAAATGGTTCGAAGCGTTGGTCGAGGATTTTTAAGATTTGTAAAAGATATTTAACGCATATCCAGAATTCTGTTTTTGAAGGTGAAATTTCTAAGGCTCAGTTGGCACAGTTACAACAGGAACTTAAGTTCTGTATAGATAAAGAATTGGATTCTGTGATTATTTTTAAATCAAGGCAGGAAAAATGGTTGGATAAGGAATTCTGGGGACGGAAAGATGATGCAACCAGTTTTATTTTGTAATTGTCAACCTACGATACGGGAAAAATCCCGGGAGGTTGACAAAGCCTTTATTTATAAGGAAAATGGAAGTTTTATAGAGTGTTATAATATCTATTTTGTGTATAAAATAATTGTAAATGACAAGGTCGACAGAAAATGGTAAAATAAACGATGTATTATAGGTGAATGTGGAGCACGGGTATTAATAGAAACATTGTGGAATGTAAAGGAGGATATAGATGTCACAATGCCTGTAGTGCTACCAGTATTAATAGAAACATTGTGGAATGTAAAGTAATCATTTACCTTTCATTGTTTTGCCACAATCTGGTATTAATAGAAACATTGTGGAATGTAAAGAGAGTTACCGTCACTTGCTTTCTGAGTGAAGTTCAGTATTAATAGAAACATTGTGGAATGTAAAGTGAGCTTGAGAACGAGCTGATTGATACCGACCAGGTATTAATAGAAACATTGTGGAATGTAAAGAGTTTTAGCTGATTAGACCACTCAAGGTCGTAGAACGTATTAATAGAAACATTGTGGAATGTAAAGGAGTATTTGCGCAGAATCACGGAAGGCAGTGAACAGTATTAATAGAAACATTGTGGAATGTAAAGTGAGTCTTATCATAGCCGGTGATTGTTCGAGCGGTACGTATTAATAGAAACATTGTGGAATGTAAAGTCCATCCGGCTATATATGAGTTTGCAAAGGACAAGTATTAATAGAAACATTGTGGAATGTAAAGACAGATTGACTGCTTTGCAAATATCTGACTGTTTCCGTATTAATAGAAACATTGTGGAATGTAAAGATAGCTATGTTTTGCGTCTGTCCTACGTAGAATGGGTATTAATAGAAACATTGTGGAATGTAAAGATAGATTCCAGAATTGGAGCAAATGCGCTCGTTAGTATTAATAGAAACATTGTGGAATGTAAAGTAGTTATAATCTCCTTTTTGTGTATTTACATCAAGTATTAATAGAAACATTGTGGAATGTAAAGAGGATTTTGCCGTCTTTTAGTTTCAATCCTGCTTGTATTAATAGAAACATTGTGGAATGTAAAGCAGAGAAACCTGTTCTACCATCAGCACTGTTCGCATATGTATTAATAGAAACATTGTGGAATGTAAAGTTAAATACATTGACTACAGTGTTTTTAGCAGATGTGAAGTATTAATAGAAACATTGTGGAATGTAAAGAATGATTTTAATGTGTCAATAAGTTTCTGCATACAGTATTAATAGAAACATTGTGGAATGTAAAGATATAATTGTCTCTTATAGTTCGCAGTAATGCACACTCGTATTAATAGAAACATTGTGGAATGTAAAGCGAATATTTACGGCAAATTACAGAGGGCAGTGAACAGTATTAATAGAAACATTGTGGAATGTAAAGCTGGAAATCTGGATATGACGTATAAGCTGATTGAGTATTAATAGAAACATTGTGGAATGTAAAGGTTTTTATTGCATGTTTTGTGTTTTCACTATATGATGTATTAATAGAAACATTGTGGAATGTAAAGTAATTCTGGAAGTGCTATCAACCATGTTGGACAGGTATTAATAGAAACATTGTGGAATGTAAAGTGAATAACGGTATGCTTACCGGATTTAATGGAATCGTATTAATAGAAACATTGTGGAATGTAAAGACACTTGGTACCCTGACAGTAAATTCCGTGGCTGGGGTATTAATAGAAACATTGTGGAATGTAAAGAAGGTCAACAGCATCTACTACTTCGAGCCGGGCGGACGTATTAATAGAAACATTGTGGAATGTAAAGCAAAAAATCTAGCCTTGCACTGGTTAGTCAGTCCTCGTATTAATAGAAACATTGTGGAATGTAAAGAACATCAGAGGCGGAATCATTATACAACTTTCTCAAGTATTAATAGAAACATTGTGGAATGTAAAGATCTTGTACCCTAACTGGCTTAAAAGGGCATTTATGTATTAATAGAAACATTGTGGAATGTAAAGAAAGATTAAGAAAAATCGGATACTATGGAAATATCGTATTAATAGAAACATTGTGGAATGTAAAGATCAGCTATCAACATTACAGGTTGGAAAGTCATTCTGTATTAATAGAAACATTGTGGAATGTAAAGTATAATACAGTTCCACCGTGCCCGGAGTTCGTTTTTTGTATTAATAGAAACATTGTGGAATGTAAAGGGAGAAAGCAAAAGGAGAAAAGCAGAATGAAAATTGTATTAATAGAAACATTGTGGAATGTAAAGAGAAAATAGAGAAGAAAATCTTCAAAGGGCGCATGGGTATTAATAGAAACATTGTGGAATGTAAAGTCCTGTGTCCGGCGGTTTAATCCACGCGAGCAGTCGTATTAATAGAAACATTGTGGAATGTAAAGTTATTTGCTATACAAAAATCTTTGATCTTAGCTTTGTATTAATAGAAACATTGTGGAATGTAAAGAACTGTCCGTCAGCTTCTACGCCCAGCATTGCCTGGTATTAATAGAAACATTGTGGAATGTAAAGCTTGATGAGATTAATCGGTATTCTGCACAGGATACGTATTAATAGAAACATTGTGGAATGTAAAGTACGAAATCAGCATCGTATCTGTACCGGCAGACCCGGTATTAATAGAAACATTGTGGAATGTAAAGCTGGTATCCTCCCCTTTCGATGCTTTTAGCCGGGAGTATTAATAGAAACATTGTGGAATGTAAAGGTGTATCAGTCAACAGCAGAATTCGGAAACCTGGTACGTATTAATAGAAACATTGTGGAATGTAAAGTGGCATCTGGTTACACAAAACTGGAATCAGACTCAGTATTAATAGAAACATTGTGGAATGTAAAGGCGTATGCAAATCGCATTTATAAGCGTTACGGTCTTGGTATTAATAGAAACATTGTGGAATGTAAAGAATTTACGAGCCCCGAGAAAACTGACCGAAGAGCAGAGTATTAATAGAAACATTGTGGAATGTAAAGCTGCTAAAAAAAGAAGGAGAAAAAATCCGGAAGATTGTATTAATAGAAACATTATGGAGTGTCAAAGATTAAGAACAATTTTTTACATAGGCATTCCCCCCCTTAATGTTAACCCCACGTTAAATCTTCATTCAACCTTCGCAAAGTCCATTGTATTCCAATTTTTCCATCCCGATAATATACGCAGATAAAGCAGTTCAGGAGTTGATGAGATCTGAATCTGAAGAAGCTGGCTGGCAGATCAGAGTTCGTGTAAGGGAAGAGAGATGGATAGCAGTATGGACAAAGTTCTGACGGTGATCGTACCTGTCTACAATATGGAAAAATATATCCGGTAGTGTCTGGAATCTCTGGTGATCGGGGAGGCGCTGGACCGGATCGAGGTGCTGGTGGTGTTGGATGGCTCCAAGGATGGTTCTGCGGAGATCGCGTATGAGTTTGTGGAGCAGTATCCGGATACCTTCCGGATCATTTATAAGGCGAATGGTGGTCATGGTTCAGCAATCAACACAGGTCTTATGATGGCGTCCGGTGAGTATGTGAAGATCCTGGACAGTGATGACTGGGTAGAAAGGGATGCTTTCTGCAGGCTGGTGGACTGCCTGAAACGGAAGGGACGGAGCCTGCCAGACAGGCGGGGCGGAAGATCGATGAAAACTGCTACTACGTTGATGTAGAATTTGTCATGTATCCCATCACTGAGGTAGAGCCGAGTCTGTCAGGCACAGGAAGCATAAAACAGGGGATCCAGAAATCCCGGATCGTATTGTACAGCTTTTACAGCGATTTCAGCACTTTAACAAGTCGTGAATTATCCTCCGGCATCATAATACAGAATCGTACAAATTCCCCGTCCAGGCACTGGAAGGAAGAACAGTCACGGATCATCATGCCTTGTCTGATGCAGGCTTCAAATACGTCATAGGAGGTCAGTCCGTTTTTCAGGATCCGGAGCAGGATAAAGTTTGCATAGGCGGGATAGATTTTGTAGGTGTCTGTATCCCTCAGTTCCCGGATCATCCGGTCGCGTTCGGAAAGGATCAGATTTCTGGTTTCTTTAATATAATCTTCATCCTGCAGCATGATTTCTCCTGCAAAGGCACCAAGGCTGTTAAGTGACCAGGGTGTCTGTTTTTCGCGCATTTTTGCAAGAAAGTCCATATTTCCGGTGATGCCGTAGCCCAGGCGCATTCCGGGAGCGGCGAAGAATTTGGATACGCCGCGGAGTACCATGAGATTGGTGAATTCCCGTGTCAGCGGAACTGCGGTGATGGCGTTGATATCCGGGGCAAATTCCACATAGGTTTCGTCGATCATCACGAAGATATTTTTTCTGCACAGAAACCGATAAGTCTGCGAAGCTCTTCCTGGGTGATGGCAGAGGAGGTCGGATTGTTGGGATTGCAGAGGATGAGAAAATCATAGCCCTGCTCCAGCTTTCGGCAGAGATCCGGAATGTCCGGCTCGAAATCATTGCTTTCCTGAAGGTGGTAGTATTCCTGGGTACTTCCGGAGAAGGAGAGCTCTCTGGAGTATTCAGAATAGGTAGGTCCAAGGATCAGAGTATGCTTCGGGGCACGCTCCTGGATCAGAAGGGAGATCAGCTCACTGGAGCCGTTTCCCGGAAGGATGAAATCAGCGGGAATATTGCAGTAGCTGGAAATCGTATTCCGAAGGGATGTGTATTCTCTGTCCGGGTAGGAGGAAAGGATATCCACGTGTTCTGCAATGGCTCTGCCGGCTTTTGGGGAAAGTCCCAGAGGATTGACATTTGCACCGAATTTGACGATGTTTTCTTTTTTCAGACTGTAGTAGCTGCAGATCTTTTCTATATCACTTCCGTGAAAAACGGGTTTGGTATCCATTTTTGTCACCTCACATTTTTATTTTTTTCGTAAAAAATTTATATCCAGTATACACCAGAATCCGGGACAAAAAAAGACGGGATAAAAAGTTTCTGTATTTTTTTCGAATAGGATATTACTGAAAATTGCTTTCTGGAAATGTATGGGAATATTTGATACAATGAGCAGGTAGCGAATGTAGATTGTGAATATCCATGCTGTTTGTTAATGCGGACCGTGAATATCCACATTTTTTCCGGGGCGGGTAAGTTTTCAAGGAGAAACAGCAGGAAAGGAAACAGAAAATATGAATACAGAAGAGAAAAAGATCGCAGTGATCGGAATTGGTGGTGTTGGTGGTTACATAGCCGGGCTGCTGGCGAAGGCGTATCCTCATGTGACGATGGTTGCACGTGGCGCCAGGGCAGAGAGCATCCGGAAAAAAGGCCTGGTGCTTCACAGTGATTATAAGGGTGAGATTGTGGCAAAGCCAGAGCGGGTAGTTCCAATTCAGGATATGGGACAGCAAGATTATATTTTTATCTGTGTAAAAAATTATTCACTGGCGGAGGTGTGCGAAAGTATCCGGGACATGGTCACGGATGATACAGTGATCATTCCGGTGATGAATGGTGTGGACCCGGGAGAAAACATCCGCCGTCTGGTTGGTAAGGGAACGGTTGTGGATTCGCTGATCTATACGGTGGCTTTTGCCAATGAGGATTTTTCCATTTCCCAGCAGGATACGTTTACGTGGCTTTGTATTGGAATAAAAGATGCGGATGAACGGCAGCAGAAGAAGGTTGCAGAAGTGGCAGGGATCCTGAAAGGTGCGGATATTGACTATAAGGATCAGGGGGATATCGAGGTGGAGATTTGGAGAAAGTATATCCTCAACTGTGCCTTTAATGTGATGACTGCTTTTTATGATAATACCATCGGGGAGCTCCGCAGAGATCCGGTGAAAGCGCAGCAGTATGAGAAGCTTGTATGGGAAGCTGCCAGTGTAGGTCAGGCCAAGGGGGTTGCGCTGACGGATGAGCACATCAATGAGGTGATCCATAAATTCCGCCATGTACATGCAGATAATGCAACCAGCTCCCTGCAGAGAGATTTTCGCATCCGGAGAAAACAGACGGAGCTGGAAACCTTCAGCGGTTATATTGTGAAAGAAGCGAAGAGACTTGGTGTTTCCATTCCGCTTTCCGAAAAAATATATCAGGGACTTATGGAAATGGCAGAAAAATTCTGACCGAAAAGGTGAGTTTTCCTGGTGGAATCCTGTATGCTCTGGTACAATGGGGATATAAAAAATCCTGTATCGCAGGCTGAAAGGTTATCTGTGATACCGGAAGGGAGGAAAAGAGATGAAGAAAGTATTTTTGGCTGTTATTGCAGTGATCGTGGTCCTTGTCGGAGGACTTATGCTCAGTTACAACGGGCTTGCCGGAAGTAAAGAAGCTGTGGAAACTGCAGAGGCTGATGTGGATACCATGCTGCAGAGACGTGCAGATCTGATCCCGAATCTCGTTAGCACGGTAAAAAGTTACACGAAGCATGAGACGGAGGTTGTTGACAGGGTTCTGGCGGCGAGGGACCAGCTGATGAATGCGGATACCGTGGAAGAGAAATCTGAGGCAGATCAGCAGATGGACAGTGCACTTTCCGGTCTGAAGGTTGTGGTGGAAAATTATCCTGAACTGAAAAGTGATACTACTTATGTGGGCCTGATGGATGAACTGTCCGGAAGTGAAAACCGGATCTCTGTAGCGAGAAAAGATTATAATGAGGCTGTGAAAGCTTATAACACAAGGCTTGTGAAATTCCCAGGGAATGTATTTGGTTCCATGCTTGGCTTTGAGAAGGCGTCATATTTTGAGGCCGATGATTCAGCAGCAGATACGCCGGATGTAGGGGATATGCTGGCAGAGTGATAAGATCAGACCATTGTTCTGATGAAATGAAAGAATGGATAGAGGGAGAATATCCTATGAAAAAATGGATCGGACGGATGGCTGTGCTGCTGGCTTTTGTATTGACGCTGTCCGGAAGTACGCTGGCAGCTTTCGGGAAGATCCCGTCTGCCACAAAAGAATTCTATGTTAATGATTATGCAGGGGTTTTCAGCGATACCTGGAAGGAAGAGCTTTGCAAGGCTGGTGAGCAGCTGTATGAGGATACCACAGCGCAGCTGGTTGTCCTTACCGTGGATACCACCGATGGGGAAGACATCAGTGATTATGCAGTGGAAACCGGTCGCAAATGGGGAATTGGTTCAAAGAAGAAAAATAATGGTGTCCTGATCGTCCTTTCGGTTTCGGACCGTAAAGTCTGGGTATCTGTTGGCTACGGTCTTGAGGGAAAGCTGCCTGATTCAAAGACCGGACGACTTCTGGATGAATATGCAGTTCCTTCCTATAAAGACAATCAGTTTGAAAAGGGTACCGTGGAGCTTTATTATGCACTGCTAAATGAAATCCGTGAGGAATACGGCCTGGAGAAGATAACAGCTCCCAGGTATGAGAAGGTGCAGCAGGATGTGGACGATGATGAGGATGAGGGAACTGTCTGGGAAATCGCGCTGGGGCTTGTGATGATCGTTTTGCTCATGGTGGGCGCATATCTGCTGTGCGTGATGCTGCCTGTATTTCTTATCGTAACTATGGTTCTGGTTCTGAAGGGCCTGATAATGAAATTGTCGGGAAAGGATACCGCAGACTACTGGAAAAAGAATTTCAGCCGTATGAGTGTACTGCATCGGCTCTTTAATTCCCTGTTTCCGCTGAGCTGGATCCTGGGAAGAGGGGGAAAAAGCAGCGGCGGAAGTTCCGGTAATGACGATGACAGAGATGATGATTATGACAGCTACGACAGCGGAAGCTCCGGAGACGGAGGAAGCTTCGGCGGTGGCGGTGCAGGCAGGGATTTCTAGTGGTGTCGGCATGAATCGCCGGTTCTCTTGTACAGCACAGGCGGAGCTTTCTAATGCTCTTGACAAAATTTCTCAACTTTGCTACAATGACGAAAATCAATTCCGTGAGGGAGTAATTCGCGTGTAGACGTGGTTTGTCAACATACTGGTGCATGCACCTGGCAAATCTTAAAGAATGAGACTCATGTATATTTTATTTCTGTTACAGAGATAGAGTATACGTGGGTCTTTTTTTATGGCTTCGGAGCGGATGAATATGCAAAGGAGAAGAAAAATGCTGTTATTTATGAAAGTGCTTTTTACCCAGTTTATTGCGGAAATGGGTGACAAAACACAGCTGATGCTGGTGGCAATGACTTCCAGGTTCAAGCTGAAGGATATTTTGCTTGGAACCGGTGTTGCTGTCCTGGTGCTCAACGGACTGGCAGTGCTTGCAGGAGGTATTATCAGTACCGTGGTCCCTACCTGGCTGATCCGTCTGATCGCAGGTGCAGCGTTCCTGTTTTTTGCGGTGACAACGCTGAAGGGTGACGATGATGAGGAGGAGAATGTTAAGGATCGCAAGATCAAATTTGCACCGCTGTCTGTATTTTGTACATTTTTTGTTGCGGAGCTGGGGGATAAGACACAGCTTACCGCAATTACATTTGGTGCCAATGAGGGACTGAGTTCAGCGGTTGTGGTATGGCTTGCCTGTTCACTGGGACTTTTTGCAGCGGATGTGATCGGACTTCTGATCGGATATCTTCTGAAAAGCAAGGCACCGGAGGGAATCCTCAATACAGTTGCATTTGTTATTTTTTCCATCTTTGGAATCCTGACGCTGAGACAGGGATTTGGCCTTCTGCTTGGGGCGGGCTCTTCTATGATCCTTCCGCTTACCGTAGCGGTTACGGTTGTGTTTGTGATCGTCTGTCTTGTGCTTTATAAGCAGGCGAAAAAGAATTAAATTATTATAAGGAGCTTTGCACAGAATAGGGCTCATACCTGAAAAAGCCTCCGCATACACTGTAAAAAAGCGTCTTCGGGGGCTTGGCAGTGAAGGATTATATTGAAGAACGTGCAGTTGAGATCGCAGGATATATTGTTGAAACAAAGGCTACGGTGCGGCAGGCAGCTAAGAAATTCGGGATCAGTAAGAGTACGGTACATAAGGATTGCGTAGAACGCCTGAAAGTGATCAATCCGGCTCTGGCCATAGAAGTTCGCAAGGTACTGGATGTAAACAAGCAGGAGCGACATATCCGGGGAGGTATCGCTACTAGGGAAAAATATCTCCATGCTCACATGCGGTGAACAGGCGGGCCGGGTTAAATGCTGATCATAAAATATCAGTGTTTATGGAGCCGGGTAAACTAAAATATGAGGTCTGTGTTATTATCCGGCTTGCTCTGGTTGACATACCTGATAAGATGTGCGAAGATTTATCATACGATAGAACAGCAAAATAAAGCACATAGGAAAGAGAGGATTTTATCATGCTGAAACAGTTATCCATCTATGCAGAAAATAAAAAGGGTGTTATGCAGAACATTACCGGTATCCTGAGGACGAGGATATCAACATTCTGGGCTCTGTGACCAATGACAGCGCAGAGTACGGAATCGTACGAATGGTAGTTTCGGAGCCGGATAAGGCAATGGAGGCTCTGATTGCTGCAGGATATCTCTGCCACGTGATCGAGGTGATCGGAGTGGAGGTTGAGGATAAGACCGGAAATCTGAATGATCTGCTTCTTACACTGAAGGACAGTAATGTGAGCGTGGATTATCTGTACCTCTCCTTTAACCGTGATTCCGGCAAGCCGATCATGGTATTCCATACCGAGGATATCATGGAAGTGAGATCCTGCCTGAAATCCAGAGGCTATACCGTTTTATAAAAACAGGATTTTACCGTGTGGTAGAGGCTTTTATCCGTTTGATAAATATTAAAATATTCTATATTATAAACACGAAATATCAATTTTACAAATGTATATGGCCATGCTATCATATATCCATAATAGTTCTTAACCTGTAAACAGCCACCTCAGGATATGTGAATATCCGTATCATACAGGCCGGGAACTAAAAAACTCATCACATAAAGTTAATAATTACACCCATGAAGAGATCTGTGGATCAGCGTACACAGATTCCTTCAGAAAGAAGCTGTTACGTCGGCGGAGTTTTCTGTGTCTCCAATGATGTGACAGCTTTTTTCTTTTGCTCTGAAAAATTCGCAGTAATTTCACAAAAACATGATACAGTAGGAAAAAACGACGGAAAAGAAATAACAGTATTTCAGAAAATAACAGCCGATAGATAATTCAGCTGTCCAGAACAGAACGGCCTGGAATTACTGCAGACAGACGAGGAAATGAAATGAGACCAATAAGAATACAGAAAGCGGAAAAAAACAAAAACAGGGGAAACAGAGGGTGGATCTATCTCCTGGCGTTTCTGTTTCCGGTGCTGATCTTTACGCTGGGCTTTGCATTGAAGGGTGTTTATCCTTTTGGAGAAAATTCGGCGCTGGTGGTAGATGGAGTCCATCAGTATACAGCCTTTTACAGGGAACTTTCAGAGCAGCTTGGAAAGGGAACGGGCTGGACCTGGTCCGCACATGCCATGGGATATAATTTTTACGGATTGTTTTGCTATTATCTCTGCAGTCCGTTCAGCTTCCTAATACTGCTGTTTATGAAATTCATGTATGTAAACGAGGCTGTCACTGCGGTGATTCTGATCAAGGCAGGGCTTTGCAGCGTATCCATGGCATGGTATTCCGGGAAAAAATATCCGGGCAGAGGAAGTATGGCAGTTTCTCTTGGCTGTATGTACGCACTGTCTAATTTTCTTATAGGCTATTACAGCAATGTGATGTGGCTGGACTGTATCATGCTTCTTCCGGTGCTTGCATATCTTATTGAACAGCTGGTGCATACCGGAAAATGGCGAGGGTATTGTCTGGTGCTGGGGTACTGTATTTTAACCAGCTATTATATGGGATTTATGTTATGCACATTTGCTGCTTTTTATTATCTGGCAGAGCTGTCTGCGGCAGAATCCGGTCGACGGCCGGAGAAAATCCGTTTTTCATTATTGAAATTTGCCGGGGCGTCTGTTGCCGGAGCCGGACTTGCAGGAATCACACTGATCCCCGGAATTGCTGCGGTATCCAGAACTGCAGCGGCGGAAGAGGCAGGCACCGGACTTTCGGGAGTGTACGGAGATATCTGGAAACAGCTGGGTGCATTATTCGAGGATTCCCTGTCCTTTGTAAAATCCGGCGACCAGGGAGATGTGAACCTTTATTGTGGCTGTGCAGTGCTGCTTTTTGCCGGAATTTATTTTCTGAATAAAGAAATCCGCACAGCAGAAAAAATCGTAACAGGTATATTGATCGTTTTGTATTTTGCGGGGATCCATATCACAGCGCTGAATCTGCTTTTTCACGGATTGCATAAACCTGTGGGAATCCCCAATCGTTTTGTGTTCATCCTGATATTTCTGCTGTTGAAAATGTCCTGTGATGCATGGGGAAATGTGGAAAATGAAAGCACAGGAAGAATTTTTGCCGGACTGATCGCTGCAGAGGGCTTCTGTATCGTTGTGGGGATCAAAAGTGGAAATATCTGGGGACTTCTGCTTACAGCAGGGGTTCTTGCAGTATTCTTTCTGGTTATGTGGACGGAACGGTGTATCTGTGGAAAACTGTCCGGTCATGCCTTCTGCTGTGTGGAGATCCGAAAGCTGGGATGTCTGGTGCTGGCAGTGCTGATCCTTGCAGAGACAGGAATTCACGGAATCGTCAGTATTACAGATAATGGAACCGCAAACCGTGATATTTATGTGGAAAGTGAGCAGGAGGTTTGTGGATTACTGGAATCTGCCGGTGTGGATCAGGTGGATTACCGTGCCGCCATCGTAAATCCTCTTGTGAGGAATGAAGAGATGCTGTATCAGCTGAACGGGATATCTATGTATTCCTCTACTAATACAGAGGGAATGTGGGATTTTGTAAAAAACATGGGCTTTGAAAATCTGGAAAATCGTTTTCAGTATGCAGGATCCACGGAAGTGACGGATATGCTTCTGGGAATACGATATCTGTTTTGCAGGAATACAAGAAAGCTTCATACTGTTTATAAAAAAATCGGAGAAAGCCAGTCCTTTGATCTCTATGAGAATCCGAGAGCACTGAAAGCCGGATATATGGTCAGTGATTCCGTACTGGACTATGCAATGGAAGGAACAGATCCACTTGAGGTTCAGAACCGGCTGCTCAGCGGTATTGCGGGAAAAAGACTGTACAAAATGCAGACGGTGTCTTCAGAAGCAGTATGGGCCGGGACTGTAGATTTTGATATTTCGCTGAAAGAAGGAGAGCATGGGTATCTTTATATCCCGGGAACAGAGCCGGAAACTGTAACGATCAACGGCCAGGAGCAGAAATCCGATTACTGGAATAATAATTTCCTGGATCTTGGCACTTATGATACGGATACGGTTGTGCATGTAACTGCGGAAACCGGAATGCAGGAAGCGGTTCTGGGAACTTACCGGGAATCGGACCTGGATGAGATCTATGAAATGCTTTCTTCCCGGCAGATGGATCTGAAGAATGGAAAGGGTACCATAGCTGCAGCAAAGGATGGAATGCTCCTTCTCAGCATATTTTATGATCCTGATATGCAGATTTATGTAGATGGGAAAAAGGTCGATGGGAAAAGCATCCAGGGGCTTACCGGTGTAAAGCTTTCGGCCGGGACACATACGGTTACTATGAAATATCGGACTCCGGGGCTGCAGGCGGGAGCAGTTCTTTCTATATTAATAGCAGGAATACTGGGAATACTCTGGTATATCAGCAGAAGAAAAATGGGTATTTCCGGCAGGTTGTGACATCTATGGAGAAAACCGTGTAAAACCCCTGTAAAATCAGCAAAAATTCTTTATAAAACACCTTGACAAGCCCCGTATTTACGGTCTATAATGAGCAAGCGTGCGAATGAAACGTTATATTTTCGCATGCCGTAATTTGTAAATAGCAACCGCAAGGCCCCATGGGAAAGCCCATGGAGAAATAAATCGGGAGGTGAAATGGAATGCCAACATTCAACCAGTTAGTAAGAAAGGGCCGTCAGACAGCTGTTAAAAAATCTACAGCACCGGCTCTGCAGAAAACATACAACTCTTTAAGAAAGAAAGCAGTTGATCAGGCTGCTCCACAGAAACGTGGTGTTTGTACTGCTGTTAAAACAGCTACTCCTAAAAAGCCTAACTCAGCTCTTAGAAAGATCGCCAGAGTTCGTCTTTCCAACGGTATCGAGGTAACAAGTTATATTCCAGGAGAGGGTCACAACCTTCAGGAGCATAGCGTTGTTCTTATCCGTGGAGGAAGAGTTAAGGACTTACCTGGTACAAGATACCACATCATCAGAGGTACTCTTGATACCGCAGGTGTCGCTAACAGAAAACAGGCTCGTTCCAAATACGGAGCTAAGAGACCTAAAGTTAAAAAATAATTTTTGTAGATCAGAAATCTACGCCGCTTCCTGATTGCAGATAATCAGGAGGATTACAAAGATATTATTCATCTAATGTATTACAGCGGAAGACTATAAAGATTTGTACGGTATTCCATATACCTGTCGGTTGCGGGTTAAATATAGGACCTTACCAGTGCGAACATGCAATAGTTTTACTGCGTGAGTACCGATGATATAATCAATATGATTAAGGAGGGAAGTAACGTGCCACGTAAAGGACATACTCAGAAAAGAGACGTTCTGGCTGACCCGATGTACAATAACAAAGTGGTTACCAAGCTTATCAATAACATCATGTTAGACGGTAAGAAAGGTGTTGCTCAGAAAATTGTATACGGTGCATTCACCAGAGTAGAGGAAAAAGCTGGTAAACCAGCAATTGAAGTATTTGAAGAGGCTATGAACAACATCATGCCAGTTCTCGAGGTAAAAGCAAGACGTATCGGTGGTGCTACTTATCAGGTTCCGATCGAGGTAAGAGCAGACAGACGTCAGGCACTTGCTCTTCGTTGGCTTACAATGTTCTCACGTAAGAGAGGCGAGAAGACAATGGAAGAAAGACTGGCTAATGAGCTTCTGGACGCAATGAACAACACAGGTGCATCCGTTAAGAGAAAAGAAGACATGCACAAGATGGCTGAGGCAAATAAAGCATTTGCTCACTATCGCTTCTAATTCGAGGAGGAAAATTCATTGGCTGGAAAAGAAGGAAGAGAATATCCATTAGAGAGAACCAGAAATATCGGTATCATGGCGCATATCGATGCTGGTAAAACAACTCTTACAGAGCGTATTCTTTATTACACAGGTGTTAACTACAAGATCGGTGATACTCATGAAGGTACAGCGACAATGGACTGGATGGAGCAGGAGCAGGAGCGTGGTATCACAATCACATCCGCTGCTACAACATGTCACTGGACTCTTGAGGAGAACTGCAAACCAAAGCCAGGTGCTCTTGAGCATCGTATCAACATCATTGATACACCAGGACACGTAGACTTCACTGTTGAGGTTGAGCGTTCCCTTCGTGTACTTGATGGTGCTGTCGGCGTTTTCTGTGCTAAGGGTGGTGTTGAGCCGCAGTCAGAGAACGTATGGCGTCAGGCTGATACCTACAATGTACCTCGTATGGCATTCATCAATAAGATGGATATCCTTGGTGCAAACTTCTACGGTGCAGTAGAGCAGATCAAGACTCGTCTTGGTAAAAACGCTATCTGCCTTCAGCTTCCGATCGGAAAAGAGGATGACTTCAAAGGAATCATCGACCTTTTCGAGATGAAAGCATACATCTACAATGATGACAAGGGCGACGATATCTCTATCGTTGATATCCCGGAGGATATGCAGGAAGATGCAGAACTTTATCATACAGAGCTGATCGAGAAGATCTGCGAGCTGGATGATGACCTCATGATGGAGTATCTTGAGGGAGATGAGCCTTCTGTAGACAGACTGAAAGCTGTCCTCAGAAAAGCTACATGTGAGTGTACAGCAGTACCGGTTTGCTGCGGTTCCGCTTACAGAAACAAGGGTGTTCAGAAGCTTCTGGATGCAATTGTTGAGTACATGCCGGCTCCTACAGATATTCCGGCTATCAAGGGTGTTGACCTTGACGGCAACGAAGTGAGAGACATTCATCTGATGATGAGCCGTTCTCCGCTCTTGCATTCAAGATCATGACTGACCCATTTGTAGGAAAACTTGCTTATTTCCGTGTTTATTCAGGAACAATGAACTCCGGTTCTTATGTTCTGAATGCCACAAAAGATAAAAAAGAGCGTGTAGGACGTATCCTTCAGATGCACGCTAACAAACGTATGGAGCTGGACAAGGTTTACTCCGGTGATATCGCTGCAGCAATCGGATTCAAATTCACTACAACAGGTGATACAATCTGTGACGAGCAGCATCCGGTAATCCTTGAGTCTATGGAGTTCCCGGAGCCAGTTATCGAGCTCGCGATCGAGCCTAAGACAAAAGCTGGACAGGGTAAACTTGGTGAGGCACTTGCTAAGCTTGCTGAGGAGGACCCGACATTCCGTGCTCATACAGATCAGGAAACTGGACAGACCATTATCGCTGGTATGGGTGAGCTTCACCTGGATATCATCGTTGACCGTCTTCTTCGTGAGTTCAAGGTTGAGGCTAACGTTGGTGCACCTCAGGTTGCTTACAAAGAGACAATCACCAAGCCTGTTGATGTAGACAGCAAGTATGCTAAACAGTCTGGTGGTCGTGGACAGTATGGTCACTGTAAAGTTAAATTCGAGCCTATGGATGCCAACGGAGAAGAGCTGTACAAGTTCGAGTCCACAGTTGTTGGTGGTGCTATTCCGAAGGAATACATCCCGGCAGTTGGCGAAGGTATCGAGGAAGCTATGAAAGCTGGTATCCTCGGAGGATTCCCGGTAGTTGGTGTACATGCAAATGTATACGATGGTTCTTACCATGAAGTCGATTCTTCTGAGATGGCATTCCACATTGCAGGTTCCCTTGCATTCAAGGATGCTATGCAGAAAGCAGCTCCGGTTCTTCTTGAGCCAATCATGAAGGTCGAAGTTACTACACCAGAGGATTACATGGGTGACGTTATCGGTGATATCAACTCCCGTCGTGGACGTATCGAGGGTATGGAAGATATCGGCGGCGGTAAGATGATCCGTGGATATGTTCCGCTTTCCGAGATGTTCGGATATGCTACAGACCTTCGTTCCAGAACACAGGGACGTGGTAACTACTCTATGTTCTTCGAGAAATATGAGCAGGTTCCGAAGTCTGTACAGGAGAAGATCCTTTCCAAAAAGGACTGATCTGATATAAAATAATAAAATGCTTGCAAATAACCTTGGTTTGCAATATAATCAAGGTTAGCAAGTTTAAATCTGAAAAAATGCTCTAATTTTGATAGAGCCAAGTTTTAAGGAGGACATTTTAAAATGGCAAAGGCTAAGTTTGAGAGAACAAAACCGCATTGTAACATTGGTACCATCGGACACGTTGACCATGGTAAAACAACATTAACAGCAGCTATCACTAAAGTTCTTGCAGAGAGAGTTCCAGGAAACGTAGTAGAGAACTTTGAGGATATCGATAAAGCTCCAGAGGAAAGAGAGCGTGGTATCACAATTTCTACAGCTCACGTTGAGTATCAGACAGAGCGTAGACATTACGCACACGTTGACTGCCCAGGACATGCTGACTACGTTAAGAACATGATCACAGGTGCAGCTCAGATGGATGGTGCTATCCTTGTTGTTGCTGCTACAGACGGTGTTATGGCTCAGACTAAAGAGCATATCCTTCTTTCCCGTCAGGTAGGTGTTCCTTACATCGTTGTATTCATGAACAAATGTGATATGGTAGACGATGAGGAGCTTCTTGAGCTCGTTGAGATGGAGATCCGTGATCTTCTTTCCGAGTATGACTTCCCAGGAGATGACATTCCGGTTATCCAGGGTTCTGCTCTTAAAGCTCTTGAGGATCCGGCTGGCCCATGGGGAGACAAGATCATGGAGCTTATGGATGCTGTTGATGAGTACATTCCGGACCCACAGCGTGACACAGATAAACCGTTCGTAATGCCTGTAGAGGACGTATTCTCCATCACAGGACGTGGTACAGTTGCAACTGGTAGAGTTGAGGCTGGTGTTCTTCACGTATCTGAGGAAGTTGAGATCGTTGGTATCAAAGAGGAGACTCGTAAAGTTGTTGTAACTGGTATCGAGATGTTCCGTAAACTTCTTGATGAGGCTCAGGCTGGTGATAACATCGGAGCACTTCTTCGTGGTGTTCAGAGAAACGAGATCGAGCGTGGACAGGTTCTTGCTAAACCAGGAACACTTACATGCCATACAAAATTCACAGCTCAGGTTTACGTTCTGACTAAAGACGAGGGTGGCCGTCATACACCATTCTTCAACAACTATCGTCCGCAGTTCTATTTCAGAACAACAGACGTAACAGGTGTTTGCAACCTTCCAGAGGGAACAGAGATGTGCATGCCTGGAGATAACATCGAGATGACAATCGAGCTGATTCATCCGATCGCTATGAGCCAGGGTCTTACATTTGCTATCCGTGAAGGTGGACGTACTGTAGGATCAGGACGTGTTGCTACAATCATCGAGTAATCGTTAATTAGTATAACATCCTAATTTAATATATATTGAGTACCGCAAGGTACATTGTGTCCAAACGTAAGATACCCCGGAACCGTAAGGTTCCGGGGTTTTTCTGTTGGGTGGAAAGTAAAATCATCTATGAATTTTCAATGCGGAGATTAAAGGAAATTTATCAATAAGACTAAGTAAAGATAAATTTAAAATTGAAAAATAAGACCAGCGGTGCCAAAACGGTGCCAAAAAAACTCCTGCGAATGTTTGCTATTCACAGGAGTAATTTTTTTACCAGCCTTTGATCTGTTTGATCTGTTCAGCACGTTCCGGATCACGATGATATTGCAGTTTCAGACGGATCGTTTCCACAACTTCCTGTCTGGCTTCATCATCAAGCTGATAGAACGATGTGAGCAGATTATCTAACATCAGGCATACTGTTCTTACCGAAAAGATACATCAAACGGGTACATAGAATTTTTTAAATAAGTCTTTACACGGCTTGCGTCTAATGCTCCGTTCAAACCGTCTGGAAGTGTAGGATAAATCTCTTCTTCCTTAATTGTGCCAGAAAATGGACTGGCAGAACATATCTCATTCACATCAATTTGTAATTCATTTGCAAGTCTTAAAGCAAAATCAAATCGAATATTGGAATCTTTTTGAATAATTGAATATAAGGTTGTGGCACTATTCCGGTTGCCTTTGCAATTTTACGGACATTTGTGCCTTTTTCATCAAGATATTTCTTTAAATTTTTACCGTCACCCATAGAATCCTCCTTTTTCATATATTGCAAAATTACGAAAAACATAAATCTATAGAATATCATAGCACAGACCTGGAATAAAATAAAGAGAAAATAATATACGAAGTTCGTAAAAATATGTTTACGAAATATTGACAATGAAATAAATACATGATATTATCAATTTACGAAAATCATACAGATATAGAAATACAGTAAACGTATTCTGTATCTGGAGAGGAAAGGAGGATGCAGTATGGCAAGCTACAATTATATGATGAGTGCTGATGAAGTGGCACAGGAATTAAACTGCTCAAAATCTTATGCTTATAAACTGGTGAAAGCTATGAATAAGGAACTGGCTGCACAGGGATATATTACGATGGCTGGAAGAATACCAAAGGCGTTTTGGGCAAAAAAGATGTATGGCTATGAAATAGCAGGAAATTAAGGAGGATTAATATGGCTTACAGAGAAAAAGACACAAAAAAATGGACAGCCCAGTGGTTTGAGACAAATGTTATGGGTGAGAAGAAAAAACGCAGAAAGCGTGGATTTGAAACAAAGCGAGAAGCATTGGAGTTTGAACGAAGTAAAAAGTTGAGCACTGAGCGAAGTATGGA
>ENA-OQDM01000425-OQDM01000425.1-human-gut-metagenome-genome-assembly--contig:-NODE-425-length-25251-cov-1.866502_pt1 | contig 25251 bp, 26 predicted proteins | sample MGYA00242772_ERZ504605 | MGnify/ENA primary metagenome ERZ504605 (study PRJEB26092, sample SAMD00036348) | human gut metagenome | host: Homo sapiens | study: EMG produced TPA metagenomics assembly of... | reverse complement strand
AACTATGGGATTATGTAAACTGGTATAATCATCACCGCATACATTCTTCCTTAGGGTATCAAACGCCTGTACAATATCGGAAAAATAACCTAAAAAAATTTGTCTGAAAAAGTGTTGACAATCCACGGAGATGCAGATCTTTCTGAAGTTGATGATATGTTAGATACTTTAACAGATGCAACAGATCAGTTAAAAGATGGTTCCGGTGAGCTCGCAGACGGTGTAGATACTTTAAAATCCAAGATGGGTGAGTTTAAAGACGGTGTCGGAACATTAAAGAACGGTATCAAAGATTATACGGATGGAGCTTCTACTTTATCCACAGGAATCGGAACATTAAAGAGTGGTGTGGATACCTTAGCAGGAAGTGTACCAACACTGATCAGTGGTGTGGGAACCTTAAAAGATGGTTCAGCAAGTGCAGCAAAAGGAGCATCTTCCTTAAAAGACGGAGCAGGAACCTTAAAGAAAGGTGCCAAGGATGTATCTACCGGAGCCAATACATTGTCCAAAGGTGCAAGTGATCTTTCCACCGGAGCCAATACACTTTCCACCGGAGTGAATGATCTTTCTACCGGAGCAGATACGTTATCCACTGGAGCGTCTGATTTGTCTACTGGAGCAGACACTTTAGCTGCCGGAGCTTCCAGTCTGAATACAGGTGTCCAGACACTTGCGAAAGGAGTAAAAGATTTAAATACTGCTGTCAACGGCGGTGAAACAACGCTTGCAGGCGGAGCATCTGCAGTCAGTGCAGGTGTGGATACATTAGTTGGAAAATTGGGAGATATGGCAGCAACTTTACAGACTAAAAAAGATCAGATCAATGCCAATTTACAGGCAAATGGTACATCCATTGAAAATGCACAGGCTACGATCGAATCATTAAAGAGCGCACAGTCAAATCTGATGAACGGAATTGCCATGTACAGTGCAGATCCTACAAGTGCAACAGCAATTTTTACGCAGGTGGGACAGGCACTTGGCGGTGTTTCAATCAACAGTGTAGATGATGCAATGACTGTAGCGGTAAGCCTGTCAGACAAGATCGCAGCAATCGGTCAGGCTCAGGGAGCTGTTTCAGCTATCGATGAAGCAGCCAGTCAGATTTCTGATCCGACAACACAGGCACAGCTTACAGCACTTCAGGCTGGTGCGAAACAGGTGGCAGATGGAGCAGCGCAGGCATCCGGTGCAATCAGTACTATGGCTGGAAAAATGGATGATCTGACTAGTGGTTCTGGTCAGGTGGCACAGGGAGCAAGTGATCTTGCAACAGGAGCAGGAACCTTAAAGAAAGGAGCAAGTGATCTTGCAACAGGAGCAACCAAGTTAAAGAAGGGTGCCGGAGACCTTGCAACAGGAGCAGGAACCTTAAAGAAAGGAGCCGGAGATCTTGCAACGGGAGCAGGTCAGGTGGCAGATGGAGCAACGACTCTGCACAAAGGAGCGTCTGATCTGTCTGACGGTTTAAATACTTTAGACGGTGGTATCGGACAGTTAAAAGAGAAAGCCGGATCACTTGCAACAGGAGCTGACCAGTTAAAGAGCGGTACAGACCAGCTTGCAACCGGAGCATCCACACTTGTTTCAAATAACCAGAAGTTAAACGATGGTGCAGGTACTTTAAGTGATGGTACCGATGCGATCATTGATGGTGTTGGAGAACTTTCTGACGGAGCGCATCAGCTTGCAGACGGAATCACGGAATTCAGCGAGGATGGAATCGATGAGATCATCAATTCCTACAATGGCGATATCGAGCCGCTTGTTGACCGTATCCAGGCTGTATTAGATGCCGGTGCTGATTACCAGACTTATACTGACATTGCAGATGGCGTGAACGGAAGTGTTAAATTTATTATCAAAACGGATGCGGTAAAAGCAGAAGACTAAAGAACCGCTTTTAGGAGGAGTAAGATGAATGCGTTGGAGAATCTGCTGATCATAGCAGGCATATCGCTGGATATATTTGCAGCCATGGAGTGTCAGGGATCACTGGTAGCAAAGATCGACAAAAAACAGCTTGTCAAACTGTGTGCACTGATTGCTGCATGGCAGATGGCAGCGCTGTTCGTCGGAAGCTACCTGTCAGGACTTTTGTACCGTAACACCATAACGCACAATGAAAAAGTGACCGGGTTTGTCATTGCAGCAGCCATCTTTTTCTGCCTGGGAGTGCGGCTGGTTGCAAAAGCCATAAAAAAATGATCGCATTGTAGAGCACTGTGAACAGAAGCTGGATGGAAACAGTTACTGGCGATTGCGGCAGTTACCAGCATTTATACCCTGCTGACCGGCATTGCATTTGGCTTTCTGGGAACAAATCTTCTTGTCATGCTCCTGATGATCGCAGGACTTACGATCGCGGTTGTTGTGACCGGTATCTATACCGGATATCACCTTGGATTTGAGCATAAGACAAAAGCATATATTGCGGGAGCAATTCTTCTGTGGATTGCAGGGATAGACGTTATTGTAAGACATATTTTGCGGTAGATAATAGATTGTACGCTTTTGTGCAATTTGACAGACCTAAAATTGAAAACCACCTTTTGACACCCGAATCTATGAAGAAAAGAAAATCCGGTTTCACACTGTCAGGTAAAAATCTGGCAGCGGGGAACCGGATTTTTTTGTACGTTGCAACAAGGTTTTTTCTTCGCTATAATGAAAAAAATGGAGGCAGAAAACAGATGAAGATTTTACTTACGGCGATCAATGCCAAATATATACATTCCAACCTTGCCGTGTATAATCTGCGTGCATATGCCGCACATTACGCAAAAGGCATGGCTGATTCCGATACAGTAGAGATCGGGGAATATACGATCAACAACCAGATGGAGGATATTTTAGAGGGAATCTACAAGGCGAAGCCGGATGTTCTTATGTTTTCCTGTTATATCTGGAATATTGCATTTGTGGAGGAACTGGCGGAAGAATTTCACAAGCTTCGCCCGGAAGTGCCGGTCTGGGTAGGAGGTCCGGAGGTTTCGTATGAGACGGAGAGTTTTTTGAGAGAACACCCGCAGATCACCGGTGTGATGATCGGGGAAGGGGAAAAGACATTCTGTGAGCTGGCGGAGTATTATGCCGGGGAAAGCCGGAGAGACAAAGAAAAGCAGAAAATACAGGAAACACAGAGGACAGGAGAGGGTAAAAGCACGGAGGAAAGATCGAAACCTGGAGAAATACCAGGGATCGCATACCGGAACGGGGATGAGATCATCTTTACCGCACCGCGGGAAATGCTCGATTTAAGTGACATTCCATTCTGCTATGACAAGGCGGGCGATTTTAAAAACCGTATCATTTATTATGAGTCGAGCCGTGGCTGCCCGTTTTCCTGCAGTTACTGTCTTTCCTCAGTGGAAAAGCAGCTTCGCTTCCGGGATGCGGAGCTTGTGAAAAAGGAACTGCAGTTTTTTATTGACCGGGAAGTGCCGCAGGTAAAATTTGTGGACAGGACATTCAACTGTAATCATGCGCATGCAATGGAGATCTGGTCTTACATTAAGGAACATGATAACGGAATCACCAATTTCCATTTTGAGATCTCTGCAGATCTTTTGAGGGAAGAAGAACTTGCATTGATCGGAACAATGCGGCCGGGGCTGATCCAGTTAGAGATCGGTGTGCAGTCGACGAACGGGGCGACGATCAAAGAGATCCACCGCATCATGCAGTTAGAACGGTTAAAGGAAGTTGTGAAAGAAGTTCAGAAACATGAGAATATCCATGAGCATCTGGATCTGATCGCAGGACTCCCATTTGAAGATTATGACACGTTTGCAAAATCCTTTGATGAGATCTATGAACTCCGCCCGAACCAGCTCCAGCTTGGATTTTTAAAGGTGTTAAAGGGCTCCTATATGTATGAGCATGCGAAAGAATATGAGATTGAATACCACAGCAGACCGCCCTATGAAGTGCTGAAGACAAAGTGGCTTCCCTATGAGGATGTCTTAAAGATACGTCAGGTGGAAGAGATGCTGGAAGTGTATTATAACAGCGGGCAGTTTGAAATTACGATGAAGGTGCTCGGAGTTTTATTTAAGAGCGCATTTTTCATGTTTCAGGAGCTTGGAAAATATTATGAGAGAAACGGCTATTTTGGCATGAGCCACGCGAGGATCCGGCGCTCGGAGATCTTGCTGGAATTTATCAAAGAAACATTTGCCGGAGATATCACTGCCGGAGAACAGCGGAATATTACGGAGGCAGGGAAAAAAGCTGATCATCTGGAAATCCTGGATATCATAAAAGAAAGCCTGATCTTTGATCTTTATTACCGTGAAAACTGCAAGAGCAGGCCTGCCTGGGCAAAAGATTTAAGTGTATGGAAACAGGTGACGCGGGCATACTGCAAAAATGGAAAGCAGTCGCATGTGGAGTGTTTTTCCTATCGTTTTCCGGATAAAGGGGAACGGGTATTAAAAGAACTGCCCAAACGGGCAGGAAAACCATTGTATGCGCTGTTCGATTATACGGACAGGGATCCATTAGACCATCAGGCGAAGGTGACGTGGATCATGGAGGATGAGGATGCAGGATTATGTAGTCATTGATCTTGAAATGACAGGTCTGAATGCAAAGACCGATCATATTTTAGAAGTAGGGGCAGTCAGAGTCCGGAACCATCAGGCGGTCGATAAATTTGGTGCAATTTTATGCCAGAACGTAAAGATACCGGAAAAAGTGACTGAACTTACCGGGATCACGGAGGCGATGGTGCAGGGCGGCATGGAAAAAGAAGAGGCAATGCGGCAGTTCTTTGAATTTATCGGAGAGGATATCATCGTTGGGCAGAATGTGATTTTTGATTATGGATTTTTAAAGCAGTGGGCGGTAAATCATAATATGCCATTGGAACGGAATGCGGTTGATACCTTAAAACTTGCAAGGAAATTTTTGCCGAAAGAGCAGAAAAAGGATCTGGAAAGCCTGTGTGCCTGCTTTGGGGTAAAAAGAGAAAATGCCCATCGTGCATTTGACGATGCATATGAAACATGGCAGGTTTACGAGGCACTCAGGGAACGATACGAGGAGGAATCTGCCGGAGATTTCATGCCAAAGCCGCTTCTTTATAAGGCGAAAAAACAGACGCCGGCAACGGCACGGCAGATAAAATACTTAAGAGAATATGCGGCGCATTATCAGATCAAACTGCCGGAAAATTTCCCGGAGATGACAAGGAGCGAGGCATCAAGACTGACGGATCGGCTGATCGCCACCTATGGGAAAATGCCATAAAATATTATGTGTGGAACGAGCCGGATGTCTATGAAGCATGATACGGATCATTGTACCGGCGTATTTGCGGTATCTTCCGGGAGCATGGCGGTCAGTTTTTCTACGATCGAACGTTTCATCAGAGAATCAAGCTGTTCCGCGGATGCAAGGAGTTCCCGGATCCGTTCGGTTTCGCCGGAAGACTGATAGATCTTAGCTAAAAGCAGATAATTCTGGCTTAAGTCGGAGCCGATACTGATACCATATTCTAAAATTGTACGGGCATCATCGGTATGACCGAGTTCGAAAAGCTGCCCGGCATAGGCGGTAAGCGTCTGACAGAGTGTGGTAAAATTTTGTTCGTATTCCGTCAGGGCAGGGAGACTGGCAGTACCGTAAGTGATCTTCAGATCAGTATTGGTCTGTGTGCCGAAATTGACGATCTTTTGCCCGGAAAGCGTCTGCAGGGTATTTTCATAATTTTTTAATAAATCATTTTCGTACATACCTATTGGAAATTTGTCAAAAGGTATGGTAATATAGGGGAGTCCGCTTAAATCCTGTAAGCGGGTGTTGTTTGCGATGGATTCCCTTTTCCAGAAGCGGTCAGTTACGTTCTCCTGGGAGCGGTTTGAACGTTTACGGAAAAATGTGAACAGGCAGACAACTGCAATGAATAAACCTAAAAATGGCATGTGAAATCCTTTCCGTGCCGTGTTTTTTGAAATGGAGGTACATTTATATGTATGATTTCAGTAAAAAGAAAAATAAAAAAGTACTTGCAGCAGTTGTGATCATTCTGGTTGGAACGATGCTGCTTACGACTGTACTTGCGGCACTGTTGTAATAAATCTGTTCATGTAAAATATACTAAAAACAGGGCAAACAGTCAAATATATTCGTGGTAATGCACCTTGAAAAAGAGGGCAGTTGTGATAAAATGAACAGCAAAGATTCAGCAAAAGTAATAGTTTCAGAGGGAAAAGATGAAAAAAACAGGTAAAATATTAGCAGCTCTGGGGTTAGCCGTGGCATTTGGCGCTATTTTAAATCCGACGCAGGCAAAAGCGGAAGACACAGACCGTATTGCGCAGGGAGTTTATATTGGCAATATTGATGTCGGCGGTATGACAGAGCAGGAAGCTTTGAATGCAGTGACTGATTATGTAAATAATGCAGGGGAAGCTGTATTTACACTGACTGCAGGAGAGCATAGTACGCAGGTAAAGGCATCGGATCTGGCACTCGAGTTTACCGATATGAATGTTGTTTCAGAGGCGATGGATGTCGGAAAAAGCGGCAATCTGATTAAAAAATACAAAGATAAGAAAGACCTTGAAAATGGCAGTGTTGTCATTGATATGGTGTTGAACGTAGATCATGATACAGTATCAGAACTGCTTGCCGAGAAAGCGGATGAGCTCGATCAGAAGGCAGTGGACAATGGTCTGGTGCGTGAAAATGGAACATTTAAGATCATCAAAGGGTCGCAGGGTGTTGAAGTCAACGTAGAAAAGTCGATTGCAGCGATCGAAAATTACGTCAGTAACGACTGGGACGGACAGGGTGGAAATATTGAACTTACAGCAGAGATCGTGGAGCCGAAGGGAAGCGAGGAAGAGCTTTCTAAGGTAAAAGATCTGCTCGGTGGATTCAATACGAATTACAGTTCTTCTACCCAGAACCGCTGTGACAATATTGCAACGGCAGCAGGCAAGATCAATGGAACTGTTTTATATCCGGGAGAAGAGTTTTCTGTTTATGAGACGATCGGACCGTTAGATGCAGCCAATGGGTATGAACTGGCCGGAGCCTATGAAAATGGACAGACCGTACAGTCCTATGGCGGTGGCGTCTGCCAGGTTTCCACAACATTATATAATGCAGTTATTTTAGCGGAACTTGAAGTTACCGAGCGTTCGAACCATTCTATGATCGTTACCTATGTCAAACCATCCATGGATGCTGCGATCGCAGGCGATTACAAGGATTTAAAATTTGTCAATAATCAGGACGTACCGATCTATATTGAAGGATATACTTCAGGAAAAAATGTTTACTTCAATATTTACGGGGAAGAGACAAGACCTGCAAACCGTAAGGTGACATATGAGAGTGAAGTTGTATCAGAACAGGATCCGGGCACACAGTTTGTTGCAACCGGAGATCCGGTGGGAACTATGAGTGTATCCCAGGGAAAACATGTCGGATATGTGGCACAGCTCTGGAAAGTCGTTACGGTAGATGGTGTCGAAGAGAGCCGCGAAGTATTTAATAAGAGTACTTATAAGGCATCACCAAAGATCGTAAACGTTGGAACGGCATCGGAAGATCCGAATGCATCAGCGACAATCGGTGCGGCGTTGGCGACCGGTGATGAAGGAACGATCTATGCCGCAGTTGCCCAGTTTACTGCAGCGGCAGCAGCCACACCGGAACAGCCGGCAGAGAACCAGTCTGCAGAGGAACAGGCAATTGTCGGAGACGGACAGGTGGACGTCAGCGGAGATAACGGTGGAAATGGTCAGTAATTTATTATAAGAAACAAAAAGAGGCTGCCTCGTAAGAGACAGCCTATAACTATAAACAGGAATGGAGTTTGCGATGAAGATTGGAAAAGTACCGGAGAATGTGCTCAAACGCTCCGTATTTAAACAGATACATACCAAAAGACCGGAGGTTGTCTTAGGCGCCCGGAGTGGGAGAGGACTGTGCGGCGGTCAAACTCGCGGAGGATGAGACACTTGTGATGTCCACCGATCCGATCACGGGAACGGCACAGGATATCGGTACACTTGCAATCCAGATTACGGCAAATGATCTTGCCAGTGCCGGGGCAGAGCCGGTCGGCGTTCTGCTTACTGTCTTGCTTCCACCGGAGATTGAAGAGCCTGATCTAAGAGAGATGATGCAGCAGGTAGAAGCTGCATGTGCAAAGGCAGGCGTGCAGGTCATGGGCGGTCATACGGAGATCACGGCAGTTGTCAACCAGCCGGTTATTTCCGTTTGTGGTGTCGGCAAAGTAAAAGACGGATGCCTGATCTCTACCGGAGGGGCAAAGCCGGGCATGGATATTCTTGTGACAAAGTGGATCGGGATCGAGGGAACCTCCATCATTGCAAAGGAAAAAGAAAAAGATCTTTTAACAAGATTTTCTGCACCATTTATCGAAAATGCGAAAAAACTGGATGTATATTTATCCGTGCTTTCAGAGGCCGCAGTCGCCGTTCGGTCTGGCGTTAGTGCTATGCATGACGTCACAGAGGGCGGTATCTTTGGTGCACTCTGGGAAATGGCAGAAGCATCTGGCGTCGGACTTGAAATCGATTTAAAAAAGATTCCCGTTCGTCAGGAAACAATCGAAATCTGTGAATTTTTCGGAATCAATCCATATGAACTGATCTCAAGCGGTTCTATGCTGATGGCGGCAGCCGATGGCAATCTGCTGGTAAATGAGCTGAAAAAAGCGGGAATACCGGCGGCGATCATCGGAAAAGCGACAGCCGGAAATGACAGAGTTTTATTAAATGAGGATGAGAGACGGTTTTTAGAGCCGCCGAAGACGGACGAATTATATAAAGTTGTATAATGTGTGAAAATCAGATTTTTCACACAAAAACAGACTGCAAGTTTCGTTTAGCGGGCAGATCTGTTGTTATGGATTAAAGCAGTGCTCAAAAGAGTACAAATTATGGAGGATAGGATTATCATGCGTGAAAAGATTTTAACTTTTATAGAGAAGAACAGCAGAATTGATTTAAAGGAACTGGCAATTATTTTAGGTGTAGATGAGGCAGCCGTGGTAAATGAGCTTCAGAAAATGGAAGAGGAGCATATTATCTGCGGATACCATACCCTGATCGACTGGGATAAGGCGGGAATTGAAAAGGTGACAGCTTTAATCGAGGTGCGTGTCACACCACAGCGCGGAATGGGATTTGACAAGGTGGCAGAGCGCATTTACAACTATCCGGAAGTAAATTCCGTTTATCTGATCTCCGGCGGATTTGATTTTATGGTAACGATCGAGGGAAAGACACTGCGTGAGGTTTCCCAGTTTGTTTCCAATAAACTTTCACCGCTTGATTCTGTTTTAAGTACAAAGACGAATTTTATTCTGAAAAAATACAAAGATCACGGAACCGTTATGGCAGAACCGGCAAAAGATGAAAGGATAGAGATGTAATATGAGAGATCCATTAAATAAAACAATTACAACGATCCAGCCGTCCGGGATCCGTAAGTTCTTCGATGTGGTACATGAGATGAAGGACGCAATCTCCCTTGGTGTCGGCGAGCCGGATTTTGATACGCCGTGGCATATCCGCGACGAGGGTATTTATTCCCTGGAAAAAGGAAAAACACATTATACCTCAAATGCAGGTTTAAAAGAGTTAAAGACAGAGATCGACCGTTATCTGAACCGTCATTACGGGATATCTTATGACGTGGATCATGAGATCATGGTGACGATCGGAGGCAGTGAGGCAATCGATGCGGCAATGCGTGCTATGTTAGATCCGGGGGATGAGGTTTTGATCCCACAGCCGAGTTATGTGTCCTATGTGCCGTGTGCTGTTTTAGCAGGCGGAGTACCGGTCGTGATCGAGTTAAAGGCAGAAAACGAATTTCGTCTGACTGCAGAAGAGTTAGAGGCTGCGATCACGCCAAAGACAAAGCTTTTGGTACTTCCGTTCCCGAACAATCCAACCGGGGCAATCATGGAAAAATCAGATCTTGAAAAAATCGCGGAAGTGATCAAAAAACATGATATTTTTGTATTGAGTGACGAGATCTATTCAGAGCTTACCTACCTTGAGAAACATGTGACGATTGCGTCTCTGCCGGGAATGTGGGAGAGAACGATCGTGATCAACGGTTTTTCCAAATCACATGCCATGACAGGATGGCGTCTCGGCTATGCATGTGGACCGCGTGTGATCATTGAGCAGATGTTAAAGATCCACCAGTTTGCGATCATGTGTGCACCGTCCACCAGCCAGTACGCAGGCGTGGAGGCATTAAAAAACGGTGATGAGGATGTGGCACAGATGCGTGAGGAATACAACGGAAGACGCCGCTATCTGCTGCACCGTTTTAAGGAGATGGGATTATCCTGTTTCGAGCCGTTTGGAGCATTTTATGTGTTCCCATGCATCAGCGAATTCGGTATGACATCCGAGCAGTTCGCCACGGAGCTTTTAAATACAGAGAAGCTTGCAGTCGTTCCGGGAACGGCATTCGGAGACTGCGGGGAAGGATTTATCCGTATTTCCTATGCGTATTCGCTGGAGAATTTAAAAGAGGCGATGAACCGCATGGAGGCATTTATTACAGGGCTGAGAAAACAGGGTGAAAAACAGGCATGACAGCTTATTTTTCATATTGTGGTCTGTTTGGCAGACTGCCTGGAAATGAGGATTATTATGGCAAAGTTAAATATTGTTTTATATGAGCCGGAGATCCCGGCAAATACCGGAAATATCGGAAGAACCTGTGTCGCAACAGGGACAAGGCTCCATCTGATCGAACCGCTTGGATTTCATCTTGATGAAAAATCGATCAAGCGTGCCGGGATGGATTACTGGAGTGAGCTTGATGTGACGACCTATGTGAACTGGGATGATTTCTGTGAGAAAAATCCGGGTGCAAAGATCTATATGGCAACGACAAAGGGACGCCATGTATACACAGAGGTTTCCTACGAGCCGGACTGCTATATTATGTTTGGAAAAGAGAGTGCAGGAATCCCGGAGGAGATCTTAAAAGCCAATCCGGATACCTGTGTGCGGATCCCGATGATCGGGGAGACACGTTCACTGAACCTGTCAAATTCCGTTGCGATCGTGCTCTATGAGGCACTCAGACAGAATCAGTTTGACCATATGAAGCTGCAGGGAGAACTGCACAGACTGCGCTGGGATGACTGATACGGGAAGGAATAAAAACAGATGGGAATTATTAAGGCAAAACAGCTTGTGCATGAATATATCAGACGTGATGAAGAGGGAAACGTAGAGTCGATCCAGACTGCCTTAGATCATGTGGATCTCGATGTGAAGCAGGGAGATTTTATCGCAATTTTAGGACATAACGGTTCCGGTAAATCTACGCTTGCAAAGCATATCAATGCACTGTTAGCCCCGTCCGAGGGTAGTCTTTTTGTGGACGGCATGGATGTTTCAAAAGAGGAGAATGTCATTCCGGTGCGAAAGACCGCCGGAATGGTTTTCCAGAATCCGGACAATCAGATCATTGCCAGTGTGGTGGAGGAGGATGTCGGATTCGGACCGGAAAATATCGGTGTGCCGACCGATGAGATCTGGCAGCGTGTGGAGGAGAGTTTAAAGGCAGTCGGTATGTTAAAATACCGTCATCATTCGCCAAACAAACTTTCCGGAGGTCAGAAACAGCGCGTTGCGATCGCAGGTGTCGTAGCGATGGAGCCAAAGTGCATCGTGTTAGACGAGCCGACCGCAATGCTTGACCCAAACGGAAGAGCGGATGTCATCCGCACTGCGCATGAACTCAATCAGAAAAAGGGTGTCACGATCATTCTGATCACACATTATATGGAAGAAGTCGTCGGTGCAGATAAGGTGATTGTGATGGACAAGGGGAAAGTTGTCATGCAGGGGACACCGCGCGAAATTTTTTCCCAGGTCGGAAAGTTAAAGGAATACCGGCTGGATGTACCGCAGGTTACGATCCTTGCTGACCTGCTCAGACAGTCAGGACTTGATATTCCGCTTGGCGTGCTGACGCGGGAAGAACTTGTGGGGCATATTCTGCGAATCGCACAGATCGATTCATGATCATGGAATGTGTATGATGTGGAGCACGATGATAGCATGATTGTGGAATGTGTATGATGTGGAGCGCAGAGATGGAATATCAGTAGAGCAGGCATTTTATGGTTATATGTTTTTAAAAGATCATCTGATTTTGAGTAAAATGGAAGGCTTTTGGGGTGCTGCTCTGCAGTGGGTGCCCCAGAAATGAGGATGAACATGTCAATTATTTTAGATAAAGTGAATTATGTATACAGCGAAGGGACTGCGTACCAGATCCAGGCGTTAAAGGATGTAAACTTAACGATCGAGGATGGACAGTTTATCGGCGTGATCGGGCATACCGGTTCCGGAAAGTCCACCTTGATCCAGCACTTGAACGGTCTGATGAAGGCGACATCCGGGACGATCTATTTTCATGGTCAGGATATTTATGAAGATGATTTTGACCTGCGTGAATTGAGAAACCGCGTCGGGCTGGTATTTCAGTATCCGGAGCATCAGTTGTTTGAGACAACGATCTTTGACGACGTGTGTTTCGGACCGAAAAATCAGGGATTGTCGAAAGAGGAGGCAGGTCTTCGGGCATTTGAGGCGCTGCGGAGTGTCGGACTGCCGGAGGAGCTTTATTACCAGTCTCCGTTTGATCTTTCCGGTGGACAGAAACGCCGTGTTGCGATTGCGGGCGTGCTTGCCATGAAGCCGGAGGTATTGATCTTAGATGAGCCGACGGCGGGACTTGATCCGGCAGGACGTGATGAGATCTTAGATCTTGTGGAGCGGATGCACAGGGAACGCGGTATTACGGTTATTTTAGTATCGCACAGCATGGAGGACGTCGCAAAATATGTGGAGCGTATTATCGTGATGAATCACGGCAGTGTGATGTTAGACGGTGCGCCAAAAGAAGTATTCCGCCACTACAAAGAACTTGAGGCGGTTGGACTTGCAGCACCGCAGGTGACTTACCTGATGCATGAACTGAAGGAAAAAGGTCTGAATGTGGATACAGATGCAACCACGGTGGCGGAGGCAAGAGCTTGTCTGCTCGAGGCGCTGACCGGAATAGATTCTGGAAAAACAGACTTTCATATGTAACGGTTCGGAGGAAGAAGATGTTAAGAGATATTACACTGGGCCAGTATTATCCAGCGGATTCCGTCATTCATAAACTGGACCCGCGCGTAAAACTGTTTGCTACATTTATTTATATTATATCATTGTTTTGTTTTAAAGGGATTGCGGCACTTCTGGTTGCGACTGTATTTTTGATCTTCTGCATCAGAACGTCCAAAGTTCCATTTAAGTTTATGGTAAAGGGTTTGAAGGCAATCGTGGTGCTGATGCTGATCACGGCGGCATTCAACCTTTTTCTGACACCTGGTACGCCGATCGTGAAATTCTGGATCTTTAAGATCACGGCAGAGGGGGCACAGAATGCGATTCTGATGGCGATCCGTCTGACCTACCTGATCCTTGGAACCTCGATCATGACACTTACGACGACACCAAACCAGCTCACGGACGGTCTGGAAAAATCACTGATGCCGTTATCAAAGATCGGTGTTCCGGTTCATGCGATCGCGATGATGATGTCGATCGCACTCCGTTTTATCCCGATCCTCATCGAGGAGACAGACAAGATCATGAAGGCACAGATGGCGAGAGGTGCTGACTTTGAGAGCGGAAATCTGTTACTGAGAGTGAAAAACATGATTCCTCTTTTGGTACCGTTATTCGTCTCTGCGTTCCGTCGAGCAGACGACCTTGCGATGGCGATGGAAGCGCGCTGCTACAATGGCGGCGAGGGCAGAACCAAGATGAAACCTCTGCGTTACGCAGGTGTGGATCATAAAGCATATGTGCTTGTGATCGGGTATTTTGTGGTTATTTTGCTGTGCAGGTTCTTTTTACCGTTTCCGCAGTAAGGTAAGTTATGACGCGGGAAATTTTTGCAGTGCCGGCAGGCTGAGGTTCATGATGGAATGCCGGCAGGGTAGTTTGTCATTTTGGAAGGGTATTGCACAAAGCTGGAAATAGTAGCGGCTTTGTGCAATTTGACAACCACTAAGTTGTGTGCCACCCTTTGCCACCCGAATCTTATGAATGAAAAAATCTCACAGGAGGAATATTCACCTGGCTAAGAAGAAGTTCCATTCATACAAAAGTTTGAACATGGGCGAAACAGATGAAAAATAGAAGTAATTCACCCATTTGTTGATAGAAAATCAGTCAAAATACAGGAAAATGGGCGAAAATGACATGAACCAGCGTAAATAGCCCGCAAAAATGAAAAATCCAGGGTGAAACGGGAAAATAGAAGAAGATTTCGCCCAAAACAGTGAAAAAGATGTTGAAAAGCAAGAAGGAATGGGCGAAATGATGCTGAGAGATTAGGTTTTCACCCATTGGATATTGAAGTGCACGGACTATTCTGTTCTACGGATTTTTTAAACAGAACAGAAAGTCAGCGTGAAAAATAAGCTTGATTCCAGGGATATTTGTCTGTTGGAAAAACAAGCGGCTTTTACGGCAATATATAAAAATATGTCTGTGGGAAGGTCAGATTGTTGCCGCTTTATCGCAGCATGCGGCTCAGAACAGGAGATTACTATGCGTGTAAAAATGATCGTGGCGTATGACGGCACGAATTACAAAGGATGGCAGGTGCAGCCGAACGGTATCACGATAGAAGAAGTGCTAAATAAGAATCTTTCGAATCTTCTGGGCGAGCAGATCGTGGTGAGCGGTGCGAGCCGGACGGATTCGGGTGTACATTCCCTTGGAAATATTGCAGTATTTGATACGAACACGAGGATGCCGGCAGATAAAATTGCATTTGCACTCAATCAGAGACTGCCGGAAGATATTGTGGTGCAGGGATCCTGTGAGGTGGAGGATGGCTGGCATCCGCGCTATCAGAACAGCAGAAAAACTTATGAATACCGTATTTTAAACCGGACATTCCGTATGCCGACAAGACGGCTGGATACCTATTTTTATCATTATCCACTGGATGTGGAGAAAATGAAAAAAGCGGCATCTTATCTTGAGGGAGAGCATGATTTTAAGAGTTTTTGTGCGATCGGTGCACAGGTAAAGACGACGGTGCGCACGATCTATGCCTGTGATGTGGAAAAAGAAGGAGATATCATCACGATCTGCGTGACGGGAAACGGTTTCCTTTACAATATGGTACGGATCATTGCAGGGACATTAGTGCAGGTTGGCGGTGGTGCGATCGAACCGGAGGCGGTAAAAGAAATTCTTGCAAAGAAAGACCGCAGCGCGGCAGGGCCTACGGCGCCGGCACACGGGCTTACGATGATGGGGATCGAGTTTGAAAACGTAGAATGAGAAAGAAGTGCACTTTGAAAAGATGTTACAACAGGGCAGGATGTTTTTGAATGATGCAGAAGTCAGTTTAAAACAGGCTCATTCATTTCTTCTAAAAGCACGTTTGTGTCAATCACGGACAGCTTTTTCCCAAAAGCAAAAATGAGGATGGAATCCCGTTTGTTTTTGGAATAGAGCTGTCCGTTTTTTGTGAGCGTGAGAGCACGCTGTGTTTCCGGGAGCTCAAGCTTTAGTGCAAGGCAGAGAGAAATGACTTTATCACGGGAGGGACTTCGCCTGCCGTCTAAGATCTGATAGCCGTAATTGCGCTGAATCTGGGCTGCAGAGATCAGTTTTGAGGCGGTCACGCCGCGGGCATGCATCAGTTCATTTAAATATTCCGGAAAGGTCACGGAAGATGTCATGTCTGCAAGTGCGTCAGTGTATTGTTTTAAATCGGAAATATTTTTGGCGGAAGAGAGAAGCTGCATCAGTTCGCCGGTCGTTTTCTGATCCATAAAGTCTCCTTGAATTGTACTGAAAAAAATAATAAAATATTTTTATACTACAAATTGTAAATGCTGGTTTGGGCGCATGAACTGCCCTGACATTTATAATATCGTGTTGTACAGATGAATGCAAGAAAATGGTGGGAAATTATATGCGGTTAGATGAGGAGTACTGTTTGTCAGAATATGTGGATCTTGGCAGACTGGGTGACAATGAAAAAGTACATATCGTAAGAAACCAAGTGAATGGTGTGATTGGTGTGCGAAAGTATGTTGCATTGGACCTGGAGGAGATTTATCTTTTTTTAAAGGAAAATCCGAATGTGTATATACCAAAGATCTATGAGTGTATTCAGACCGATACGAATCTGATCGTGATCGAGGAGTACTTGAGCGGAAAAAATCTGGAAGAAATGTTAAAAGAAAAGAATTTTTCGGAGAAAGACGCTGCTGATATCATAATCTGTCTATGCGATGCGCTTTACCCTTTGCACCATGCAAAAATGCCAGTCATATGCAGAGACTTGAAAGCAGAGAATGTGATTCTGACCAATGAGGGGGAAGTGAAGCTGGTCGATTTTGACATTGCGAGAATCTACCAGCCTGGCAAGTCAAAGGATACTGTTATGATGGGAACGCAAGGCTATGCGGCACCGGAACAGTTTGGGTTCGGACAGACGGATGCGAGAACCGATATTTATGCGATGGGTGTGCTGCTTAATTATATGCTCGTGAGAGAGTTCCCGATGGAAAAGCTGACCGAAGGAAAATTCAGGACGATTGTGTTAAAATGCATTAAGATAAACCCTGAGGACCGGTATCAGAATGTGGATGAACTTAAGGCGGATATCTGCAATGCAGCGGAAATCCCCTGCAGTAGTATGGATAGTGATAAAAATAAGTTTTATTGTGCGCAGAGCTGTAAAAAAGATCAAGCCGGTGAAATCCCTTTTTATAAAATACCGGGATTTCGGACAGGAAAAGTATGGAAAATGATCGTCGCAGTCATAGGATATGCACTGACCACAGTTACCGCGTGGTCGTTAGAAGCGCATGATGCGAATGGAAAACTGCTCCCGCAGTCAAAATTGACACTGGAACGGCTGGTGGTCTGGCTGTCGCAGATCGTATTTATATTTTTTGTCTGTGATTATATGGGAATGCGGAGAAACATACCGGTTGTAAACAGTAAGAACCGGTTCGTAAGACTGATCGGTTATGCTGCAGCGGAATTTATATTTCTTTTTGCTGCAGCTGCCATCTGCGCGATCTTAGAAGCAATATTATTTTAAATGTAATTTGACAGTCAAAAATTGAACTTACTATTTGAACTCAACATTATATAATGTGAAAATGTATGCACGGTGCATACCAAAAATAAATGAAATACGGCTAAGATGGGAGAAGCATAAGACAGAGATGTTTTACGCTTCTTTCTTTTTGTCCGCCTGGGTCAGATATTCTTTCAATATCATATTGATATATTGGGAAAAAGAACGGTCGTCCTGCTCGGCGAGGAGCTTTAACTGTTCAATGATGTCTGAATCAAGTGTGATGCTTACTTTATTTTTTAATGGTTTCATAAACAGCCTCATTTCGTTTTCGATTAAATAACTCTATTTTTATATATACGATAAATGGTTGACATATACCACTAAGTAGGATAAAGTAGCATAAAGTAGGATGAAATAAAAAGTAGTAAAACAAAGGAGTAAAATACGTGCCAAGAGTGCTGGGCATTGCTCACCAAAGGGCTCGCATTTTGCTCCGCAAAACAAGGAGGATTATGAAATGGAAAATGAAACAAAGTTGTGCAAACACTGTAAGAGTGAGATACCGAAAGGCGCGAAGGTCTGCCCAAACTGCAGAAAGAAACAGGGCGGTATCGGGAAATGGATCGTGATCGTTGTGGTGGTGGTTATTATTATTGCAGCAATGTCGGGCGGTGGAGCGGATAAAACGAAAAAGGTAGAGAATGCCTCGACGCAGAATAATACAGATAACAAGGCTGATGTGGTGAATGATACTACAGAAGATACCTCTGTCAAACAAGAAGATAGTGAGAAGGATATATTTGGTATTGGTGAAACTGCAGAAATGAATGATGTGCAGGTTACAATGGTCAATTATACGCAGAGCAGCGGGTCAGAGTATAATAAACCGGCAGATGGAAATGAGTTTGTTCTGGTAGAGTTTGAAATCGCAAATAATTCTGATTCTGAGATAAATATAAGCAGTATGGCGAGTTTTGAAGCATATGCGGACGATTATGCACTGAATTATTCAGTGAGTGCTCTTTTGGAGAAAAATGATCAAAATCAGTTAGATGGAACCATTGCAGCAGGGAAAAAAATGAATGGTGTGATTGGGTATGAGGTTCCGGCGGACTGGAAAACAATCGAAATTCATTTTAAGGACAATGTATGGAGCAGTAATAAATTTAAGTTTGAGATAACGAAATAGGCAGATTAGAGGCGGACATCTGATAAAGGATATCCGCCTCTTTCAGAGTTAATTTGGAAGATAGTTTTATTTGTAAAAAGTTTGATCTAAAGTAAAAAAATCCTTGACACACAAGGCGTCGTGTACTATACTATTTGAGTCTGTGATAGTGAAGTAATGTCAATCCAAAGCCCCGGAGCGACATTTAAACTATAAACAATTTATTGAATACCAAGCGGTGTGTCCTGGACATTCACATTGCAGAGGTGTTCCGTAACATTATTTCTAGGAGGAAGATCAATGAAAACTTTTATGGCTAGCCCAGCTACCATTGATAGAAAATGGTATGTAGTTGACGCTGAAGGTATGACATTAGGACGTTTAGCATCTGAAGTTGCTAAAGTATTAAGAGGAAAGAATAAACCAATCTTTACACCGCACATCGACACAGGTGATTATGTAATCGTTGTTAACGCTGAGAAGATTAAAGTAACTGGTAAAAAATTAGACCAGAAGATCTACTACAATCACTCTGATTATGTAGGTGGTATGAAAGAGACTACCTTAAAAGAAATGTTAGCGAAACATCCGGAAAGAGTTATCGAGCACGCAGTAAAAGGCATGCTTCCAAAGGGACCTTTAGGAAGAGAGATGTATACAAAATTATTCGTATACGTTGGACCGGATCACAAGCATGCAGCTCAGAAACCTGAAGCTTTAACATTTTAATTAGGAGGGAAAAACAGTGGCTAATACAAAGTATTACGGAACAGGAAGAAGAAAATCATCTGTTGCCAGAGTATATTTAGTACCAGGTACAGGTAAAATTACCATCAATAAAAGAGATATGGATGAGTATTTCGGATTAGAGACATTAAAGGTTGTTGTTCGTCAGCCTTTAACTGCTACCGAGACAGCTGATAAATTCGACGTTTTAGTAAACGTTCGCGGTGGTGGATACACAGGACAGGCAGGAGCTATCCGTCATGGTATCGCTCGTGCATTATTAAATGTAGATGCTGACTACAGACCAGTATTAAAGAAAGCAGGATTCTTAACACGTGATCCTCGTATGAAAGAGCGTAAGAAATACGGTCTCAAAGCAGCTCGTCGCGCTCCACAGTTTTCAAAGAGATAATTATCTCGAAAGAGACAATCGAATTATGTTTACAAACCCCGGAAAATCAAGGTTTTCCGGGGTTTTCTTATACCCAAACGGGTTGATATGTTTCAAAGTGAAGTTCCTTAAATCTTTGAAGCCGCAAAATGATGCAAGCTCTTTCTTTGATTTGGATCTATGCAGAAAGCCAAAATTTGCGTAGACCACTTCCGCGGCGTTCCATGTATTTCATGCGGTGAAAATTCCTTTGCGATTTTTTGGTTGACAATGTCAAAATTACATAGTATCCCCACTCGCTTGAAACCTTGAAGCGTTCTGGCGCGGCGGAGATCGAGCAAGTGGCAGCTTCAGATACAGTGAAAAATACACTTTGCCTTGGGACGGAGATAAATGAGATTCATGAAACACTCATTGTGCGTGGGCAGAAAAGCGGCGAGGTAAGAAAAGAAGTTGTTCCTGTGCTGACGGTCTATGTCCTCTCCACAAGCATTGATTCGCTGCTTGCGCTTGCCGAGACAAAGGGAAAATTCATTTGCGCGCAGAATGGTATGACAGAAGAGGAGTTCCTCGACTATGGTTTCCGACAGATAATCAACTCTATCCTTGAAGTACGAATATGATGAGGGTGCGACATGGATAAAATGTATCTTAGAGATGCAGTATTGGCAGCGCAATGAGAAAGTTATATAAGAAAAACGCATAACGAACCACGCAGATTTCGCTTGAGATATTATGACGATTCAAGAGGTTAAGAGAGCGTAAAGATCATTGCAATCAGGAAAAGGTGAGGTGGTATAAATGGTTGAAAATATAGAAAAGAAATTAGTTAGAGGATTTTCCGTTATTTTGTCCGAAATGTAAATATACTTGTGTGATTTATTTTAGAAATAAAAAAATTGAAGAAATTAAAACGCCAGACGCTTAGACGCAGAGCAAGACCTGATAGATGAAGGTTTGCTCTGCGTTTTGTAATCAATACATTCAGCACGCCTGTAAATGACACAGGTCTTACCGTAGAAATGCAACTGCTTCATACGGGCACTGGAGCTGTTTCATGCAAATACGAAAGAAATGGAAGAAAAATATGGGAAACATCAAAGATGGAGGACAAAGGAATGAATAACGAAGTTAGTATTGCTGCCCTGATGAGTTCATTTGGACGGGCGTTTCATGCAGGAAATGAAGATCATCCGGTTTTCGCGGATCATCTTGCAAAAGAGCTGATAACAGCAGAAGAATATGCCGCCGTTCTGACTGGCACAAAGCAATATGTTATGCTCGGCGCAGGTCTGGATACCTTCGCTTTTCGGGAAAAAGAATTCTTATCAAAACATAGGGTATTTGAAGTCGATCATCCCCTGACGCAGAAAGATAAAATAGAACGGATCACCCGTGCCGGTTGTACGATTCCTGATAATCTCACCTTTGTTCCTGCGGATTTTACGAAAGATAATGTAGCGGAACGTCTGATCGATGGGGGGTGACGCATCTGTGAAAACGTTTTTCTCATGGCTCGGCGTAACGTATTATCTTTCGACGGAAGCAATCAATACGATGTTGGCTGCACTTTCCGAACTTTGTGCGGATGGGAGTTCGCTTGTGTTTGATTATCCAGATGAGAATTTCTTTGATGCTTCCGAAAAGCGTGTGCAGAACACAATTATGATGGCAAAAGCAGGTGACGAGCCAATGCAATCAGCCTTTTCCTATAGCGAGATTGAAAAACTCCTGGAGAAACATGGCTTTCTGCTTTATGAGTTGTTGACACCGGATGATATTCAAAGGGATATTGTCGACAAGGCAGGGGCGGATATGAAAGCCTTTGAGCATGTTAATTACTGTCTTGCTGTCAGGAAAAACTAAAAAGGCTGTCACACAACCAGTCGGATCAGGTAACTTTTTTACAAGATAACAGGAATGGGAAATTGCCCTCCGAAAAAAGATTGTCTAAAATATAACAAACGAGACAGGAAATGTTTCAATAAAGGAGGAAAAAGCAGCATGGCAGAAGTAAACGCTGTGGAAAAGCAGCCTGTTACCCAAGAGTACCTGAAAAAAATGGACGCCTATTGGCGTGCGGCAAACTATCTTGGAGCAGCACAGTTATATTTACTGGACAACCCGTTATTACGCGAGCCGTTGACGATGGATCATATAAAGAAAAAGATCGTCGGACACTGGGGAACCGTTCCGGGACAGAACTTTGTATACGTTCATTTAAACCGTGTCATCAAAAAATATGATCAGGATATGATCTTAATTTCCGGTCCTGGCCACGGTGGAAACTTTTTTGTGGCAAATACATATTTAGAGGGAACTTACAGCGAGGTATATCCGAACATCGGAGAGGATATGGACGGACTGAAAAAACTGTGTAAACAGTTTTCTTTCCCGGGAGGTATCTCAAGCCATGTTGCACCGGAAACTCCTGGTTCCATCAACGAGGGCGGTGAGCTTGGATATTCACTGGCACACTCTTTTGGTGCGGTATTTGACAACCCGGATCTGGTTGCAGCATGTATCGTCGGAGACGGTGAGTCCGAGACTGGACCGCTTGCAACTTCCTGGCAGTGCAACAAATTTTTAAACCCGAAAACAGACGGTGCGGTTTTACCGATCCTGCATCTGAACGGATATAAGATCAGCAACCCGACCATCTTAGCACGTATTTCCCGTGAAGAATTAGAGTATTTCTTCGACGGATGCGGCTGGAAACCGTATTTCGTGGAGGGCGATGAGCCGATGGATATGCACAGCAAGATGGCGGCTGCCTTAGATCAGGCGATGGATGAGATCAAGGCGATCCAGAAAAATGCGAGAGAAAATGATGATCTGACCAGACCGAAATGGCCGATGATCGTACTCCGCACCCCGAAGGGCTGGACAGGACCAAAGGTAGTGGATGGCAATCAGATCGAAGGCTCTTTCCGTGCACATCAGGTTCCGATCATGATGGACAAACCGGAACATCTTCAGATGTTAAAAGACTGGCTGTTAAGTTATCATCCGGAGGAGCTGTTTGATGAGGACGGAAAACTGATTCCGGAATTAAAGGCATTAGCACCGACCGGCGACCGCAGGATTGGATCAAACCCGCATGCAAACGGGGGTAAATTACTGCGCGATCTGCGTCTGCCTGATTTTAAAGATTATGCTGTGGATGTTCCAAAGCCGGGTGCTGTGGAAGCGCAGGATATGATCGAACTTGGCGGATTTGTCAGAGATATTTTCGAGTTAAATGAAGATGCAAAGAACTTCCGTATTTTCGGACCGGATGAGACGATGTCAAACCGTCTTGGAAAAGTATTTGAGGCAACGAACCGTGACTGGAACGGTGAGGCTTATGATACGGATGAATTCCTTGCACATGACGGACGTGTCATGGACTCTATGTTGAGTGAGCATATGTGTGAGGGATGGTTAGAGGGATATCTGTTAACCGGACGTCATGGATTCTTTGCAAGTTATGAGGCATTTATCCGTGTGGTTGATTCCATGTGTGCACAGCATGCAAAATGGTTAAAGGTTTGCAACCAGCTTCCGTGGAGACAGTCCATTGCATCCTTGAACCTGATTTTAAGCTCGAATGTATGGCAGCAGGATCACAATGGATTTACACATCAGGATCCGGGGTTCTTAGACCACATTGCAAATAAAAAATCAGACGTGGTACGCCTTTATCTGCCGCCAGATGCAAACTGTTTATTATCCTGCTTCGATCACTGTATCCGCAGCCGCAACTATGTCAATGTGCTCGTGACATCCAAACATCCGAGACAGCAGTGGCTGACCATGGAGCAGGCAGTCAAACACTGTACACAGGGTATCGGCATCTGGGAGTGGGCAAGCAACGACCAGGGCGAAGAGCCGGATGTAGTTATGGCATGCTGCGGTGATACACCGACATTAGAGACATTGGCAGCCGTTACGATCTTAAGAGAGGCACTGCCGGAGATTAAGATCCGTGTGATCAACGTTGTCGATCTCATGAAATTAGAGCCGAACACGAAACATCCGCACGGACTCAGCGATGCAGAATACGATGCACTCTTTACCAAAGACAAACCGATCATTTTTGCATTCCACGGTTATCACACACTGATCCATGAGCTGACCTACCGCAGAACCAACCGCAACATCCACGTTTACGGTTATCAGGAGGAAGGTACGATTACAACACCGTTTGATATGCGTGTACAAAACGAAATCGACCGTTTCCACTTAGTAAAGAACGTCATCAAATATCTGCCACAGCTTGGAAACAGAGGATCTTATCTGGTACAGCAGATGAACGACAAACTCGTAGAGCACAAACAGTACATCCACGAGTACGGTCAGGATCTGCCTGAGGTAAGAGACTGGAAATGGAATCTGTAAGATAAATCTGAAAAAATAGTTACATCTTTTTGCGGAACTGTGCCGGCGTAAGCTGGTGCCGTTCCGTAAATATTTTATAGAAATAACCTTTGTTGTGGTAACCGACCGCTTCCGTGATCTGGTCGATCGTGGCATCGGTCGTAAGAAGCAGCGTTTCAGCGCGGCGCAGGCGCAGAAGCTGTAAGTATTCCGTATAGGTAAGCCCGGTCTGTGTTTTTATGAGACGGTTAAAATAATCTTCCTGAAAATGAAATTCCTCAGAAAGTCCTGTAATGGAAATCTGGGTCAGATGATTTTCCATATAATCTGTGATCTCTTCAAATAAAATCCAGTTCATCTGTTTTCGCAGTTGTTTTGACAGCGAAAATTCATAATTTGTTCCAAGAATCCTGAAAATACGCAGCAGTAATCCCTGACAGATCAAAGGGGAGGCAACATCATGCTGTTTTAACTCGGACAGCAGCTGATAAAGCGCCTGTTCCATTTTTTCCATACCCTCCGGCTGTGGACGGAAATGCAGATACTGCTGCAGATTTTTCTGCTCTAATAATGCCATATTTAAAAAAGAAGCAATTCTTCCGGAAGTGCTCAGATGTTTCATGATATCATTAAAAATAGCATTTGTGATACCGAGAAATAAGATCGTGGAAGAACCACTGTCTAAGATTTCCTGATGTTCACAGTTGCGGTCGATCAGGCAGAGTTCCCCCTTGTGGAAAGTAAATTCATTGCCGAGGATCTTCTGACGGTATTCGCCGTCCACGATATAAAAAAGTTCGAGATATTCATGTGAGTGCATCTGGGTGCGCATGCCCGGTTCAAACCGTTTCTCGTAAGTAAAGGCGGTAGAGGAGGGGATGATCGTGGCAGAAACAGTGTGAGGTTCGTGGATATCCCAGATCAGGCCAAACATGTGCTCTGATTCCGGAAGGGGATATGGTTTGACTTCGATATCGTGCTGCGAATACTCCGGACAGACAATGCGGAAACGCTGATAAATATCTGGTGATTCATAAGTTGTATTATCATAAAGAAGATGTCTGATATATTGTTTTAAGTTCATAATAACCTCATCTGAAAGCAGCAAAATGTGAAATATTTTAAATATCTTTAGTTTATCACAGCACATTTTATGGCGCAATATGTCGAAAAGTATGAAAAAAATTTGTAATAAGTATTGTGTGTTTTTATTGAGGGGTGTACTATAATTATGCAAGTATATTCAAAAGCGAAAGGAAGAGGGATTTAGATGACAGGAGAACAATATGTAAGAGCAAATAAAAGAGTATATAATGTGGTAATAATCCTGCTGGCAGTGATGACGATTCTGTCTGTTATGGCATGTCTGGCGGAGTTTAAGATTACGATACTGCTTCAGACTGCAGCTGCAGTTGCGGGAATTATTGTTGTGAATACTTATGCAAAAAGTTTGGAATTCAAA